>JAABUO010000159.1_pt1 | contig 178032 bp, 212 predicted proteins | sample 5559291 | NCBI WGS metagenome assembly JAABUO01 (sample SAMN10711878, study PRJNA513372) | rock metagenome | isolation source: Antarctica rocks | place: Antarctica: Victoria Land, Finger Mt sud
TTATCCCACCTACATCCGCCCTAACCCAACTTCCCCGGCACAACCGGATGCCCAGCACTCAACCCCCCACACACCGCCCACGCCTGCCCGTTCACATAACTGCTCTCATCACTCCCCAAGAACAGCGCCACCCTCGCGACTTCATCCGCCACCGCCCCCCTCCTGGTTGGGTTCAGCTGCCCCACTTTCCCCTCCGTGCCCCTTTTCCGCGCCGAATCATACATGGCACTCGTCATGCCCGTCTCGATAAGGCCGGGGCAGATGGCATTGCAGCGGATGCCGGTTCCAGACAATTGGTAGCAAATCGTTTGCATGAGCGATACAACCGCGGCTTTAGACGCCGAGTAGTCCGTACTTCCAGCGTTAGACCGTAGACCCGCGACGGAAGCAGTAGCGATGATGGACCCCGAGGGGTACGGTTTCGCTTCCGACGTCTTCATCATGGCCTTGGCCGCATACTTGGCCGCCAAAAACACACTCAGCACATTCGTCCTCAGCGTCCCCGCAAACTCCTCGGCCCCAATATCCGTAAACACCCGGTTCGTCCCCACCACCCCCGCGTTCGCAAACATGACATCCAGCCGCCCGTACCGCTCCACCGCCTCGTCCACCGCGCCCTTTATCGCGCCTTCGTCCGCGGCGTCGAAGCGCCGCGCGTGGATCTCGCAGGAGGGGTATAGGGACTCGAGCTCGCGTTTGTGGACGGGGAGGTACTGATCGCTGAAGTCGCAGAGGTAGACGGCGCGGGCGCCGTTGTGGGCGAACTGGTGGGCGCTGGCTCGACCAATACCCAGGGGCGAATTCGTGCCTGTTTTCTTGCGCCGTCAGCAAACATACCGTAGAGCTGGCGAGCGCGACGATGGGTTTAGGTACCAGTAACAATAACCACCTTCCCCTCGAGTCTCCTACATTTAAAAAAACCCCCCATCAATCATCAATGCACACACACACCCCCTTCAACTTTCTCACATCAAAGGTTGGGGGGGGGGAGAAGGGACACATACGGCCCAACAGAATCCCCAGCCACGCGCCGGATCTTGGGGATGTTTTCAAAGGTGCCGGGGGAGGGGAGCGGATGGGGATGGGGATGGGGTTGCAGGTGCTGGCTTAGGGCTTGGAGGCGTTGCGCGGGGGCGGATGTCATTGTTTGTGGTTGATGGCGGTGGTTGATGGAGGGTAGGGATGGGAGGAGGGAGGGAGGGCGGAGGTTGGTGCGTGGTGCGTGAGGGTAGGAGGGTAGGAGGGTTGAGGGGTGGAATTGCGGAGAAGGCCAGGGGGGGGTGGGGGCATGGGGGAGCCGAGGCCCGAGGCACAAGCACAAAATACTACAGTACCGCTTCCCACGGGCCACAACACCTACCTACACTAAAACCCAATCTTCAACATCCACAAACCCAGCGCCCAAAACCCAATTCCCCTCCCCATCTTTCCACAAAAACACACCCCCCCTAACCCATTCCATCCCATCCCATCCCATCCCTCCCATTCCATCCCATCCAAACAAAATACTCCCCATTTTCCCCCCACCATAATCTCCACCCTCCCCCCCAAAAGCAACTCAAACCCGTCTAAAGTACCTTACCTTTCACACCTCTTAGTAAACAATTTCCCCATCGATCCTCCGCGGAGCACATTTTCATCTGTTTCTGCTACTGCTACTGGCCGTGGTGGTACGTTTCCCCTGAATTTTGAGATATTGCGGGGGTAATTTTTCTTGGTTGGAGAGGTGGGGATTGGGAGGGGAGGGGTGGAGGTTGGGTATAACCCTTATACGTAGTTTATACCTAGTAGATGGACGGCTTTTCGGGTTGGAGAGGTGGAGTTTTGTGCTACTAAAATGCTGGTGATTTTTGGGGGTATACCCCGGGTATCATTCTGCGCCATGAAAGAGTTCCACGTTCGTGTTGAATCCTCTTCACCGTTGCCCAATCCCACTCATACTCATTCTCATGGCCCCTCCTCATCACCAACAGGCCTCGGCTCCTCCACGCTCAAGTCTCCGCGCGCCCTCTGCTCATTTTGCATATCCTCCACTGCCCTCACCCTCCTCTCCTCCACCTCCTTCCTCCTCACTACCTTTCCCAGCCCCTCACTCGCCCTCACTAACCCATCAATACTAATGGCATGATCCGTCATCTCATGCCCAATATACCCATACACCCCCGCCGCGCTGTCCACACCCAGCAGCTTGCTCTCGTTCAACTTGAGCAGCGCGAGCGCGACCTGGAACAGAAAGGTCGAGCCGTCGTTGAAACAAAAGACGACATCCCAGACGCGGAAGAGGGCTTCGGCGGAGAGGCAGTCGGTGAAGATGCTCAGGAACCATTGGAAGGTAAGGGCTTCGAGTTCGATACCTAGGTTGTCCAGGTGGGCGGAGAGTTTAGGGAGGATCTCAGCGACGTATTGACGCAGTACGTGTTGGTCGGCGCGGGATGCAAGTAGAGAGTGGTCGTAATAATGCCGCGGTAAGATGTTCTCCACAATGCTGGTGAGCATCCAGAAAGCGTCTTCGGCTGTTGGCATAATCAACAGCAACGAGGCGGTGATCAGGTTCATGCCTTGACAGTATCCGACCTCGGGATTGCGACGCGAGTATGCCAGGAGCACTTCATTGAGCTTAGCAACACCGGGGCCTTTACGGAAAAAGACATTGTCGGTGAGGGTGCGGTGGATGTCCATTTGGATCTGGGTGACGATGACAGGGTCATCTTCTCCGTTAGCAACCAAGTCATCGTAATAGCCGGGCACACGCAAAGCACTCGCACCGCTGCACTCAGCCCAGATCTTAGCACGGTAGGCGACCGGGATGCCTGCTAGGACAAGCTGTTTAAACTCTTTCCATTTCGCCTGGCCGACTTTGCCTTTATTACCTAGACCTGCGACGCCAATCATCTCGCCGTCGGCGAGAGCGACTTCAGGCATGGTTGCGGCTGATTCGCCTTCTTTCTTGCGTTCGGCGCGTACTTTGCGGAGGAATTCATTCATTTTGATTGTGCGGTCGCGCTGCAGGGAGTCGTGAAGTTCGGTTAGTTGGGCCAGAAGCATCTTTACGGGTTCGGCGTCTGCTGTAGGGGCGGATAGGTTGGCTGATGCATTGGATACTGGCTTCGAGATCTCGGCGTTGCTTGCTGTGATTGGTGAAGCCGAGGGTTGCGGGTTGAGGCTAGAGGACGGAAGAGAGCCTTTGCTAGGTCCAGTTGATGGGGATCGATTGGCACTGTTCGGGCTATCTGCAGTTGTGACATCGGTAATGGGACTCGCAGCGGGCGTGTGCGACAACAGCTCGGTCGGAAACGTTGCGACCTTGAGATAATCTTGCCATCGCTTCGTTGGCTTTTCATTGGTCTTCTCCTCAACTGAGGCTGGCGTGTCTGGCCGTTGCAAGGTCTCCACTCTTTTGTCGGCGTTCGTTTCAGTGTCCTTCGATTTGACAGCATCTCGAGAAGTGCTGAGCATCTCAACTCCACTTAGTCGTTTGTCTTGATTGGTGATACTCGTGAGGGATTCAGCTTCTCTCTTCCGCCGTCGTTGGTCATATATGAAACCAAACCTGTCAGTAAGATACTCGGTTGAGTTGCTGTTATTGTTGTAGGTCTGGGTTTGTGTAGGAGGCCTTGAGTCAGGGGGTAGGATCGTGTCCATCTCAACAGGACCTAGATTGCTTGCTGCGTCTACCGATTTGGGGCTTGTCGGCAGTTGAGAGCTTGATGGTTGAATTGTACTCTTCAGCGTCCCGTTCATGCCCAGGCTGAGAGGCTTCTTCTTAACGGTCTGACTGGGGCCCATACCATTGACTTTCATCAAAGCCGCTTTCGCAGAGCTCTCCGTGTGCGCAGATGTATTCGAAGTGACCCTTGAATTCTTTGAGGCTCCACTACCAGTAGTTACTGATCTCCCTCTTACAGTATTCTGAGATTCCTGGTCGCGGCCGGCTTGAGAATTCCCGGCGAACAGTTTCATTGTCCACGATGCCACGGACGTGGACGATTGCCGTGATCGAGTGTTCAAAGTGCTTGGTGACTGGGACGAGCGCTGAGGTGGCTGAAAGAGCTCCTCGTCTAGTCCTCTCCGACGTCCACTTGTCCCGCTAAGGGCTCGGACTCGCGCTGTAGCTTCGGTGTCCTCATCGTAATCAGTGAGCATACTGCTCGCTCTACTCGTCCTACGACTCAAGGTAGCTCCACCCCATAGATAGTCCCTCCATCCTCTTACATTACTGCTCGGCCGGCCCTGAGAATCTATGCTTGAGTCCAAAGATTGTTCATCGGTATCCTTTGGCATGGAACCCGTAGCCTTGATGGTCGCCTGTTTATCGTGCTCATCTAGCGAATCAATGTAATTCTCATTGAGATCAGGCGTAACTGCCACACCACCCTTCATTGCCTCCCCCATCATCTCATCTATCCCCGCTGTGATCACCGTAGTTCTTTCCCTCCCCGAGCCTCTCTTGTTGTTTGCCTTCGTAGCTTGATCATGCAACGCTAACGGTTGTGGTCGTTCGGAGAGATTGCCAATACGGTGGAGTCTAGTCTCAATATCCAAGTTGGAGACCTCCACTTCCCTCAGCATCTTCTTTAGTTCCCTCTCCCTCTCCTCTGCTCTACGCCGCAGGCTTGTAATTTCCAAATCTCGATTCGCCAAATATTCCGCAAGTTGTCGGATCAAAGCTGTTGCGCCTTGTTTGGCTACTAGGTGCTGAAGATGCTCGTCACTTGCATGGTGGAGAGCCCCCGGCACAGTTTTTGAGCCTGCTTTAGGGGAGTCATCAAAGAGCGCTGCACGACCTCGAAAGGACGATGTAGCTGTTATCAAGGATTCGACAGTCGACGGCTTCTTCGACGACGATTTGCGAGATATGGGAGAGGGAGGTGAGGAGAAAAAGTTGGGTTTGCCATTGCTCGCTGCCGCGCTAGGTGAATTATCTGGTGATAACTCACCCGGCGATAAAGAAGGGAACGAGACAAGCGATTTGGCTGAAGTAGGTGTCACTAGAGAGTGCTTCCGGGATCTTGAGCGTACAGTGCCAGACTTTCGCGAGGCCATTGAAGTCTGGGAGGTAGATCGTTCGAGGCGTGCATCTCCATTGCCACGGCCTGGCATGATGGGGACCTGAATCCTGTCCCTCACATAGTCTTCGGTTGTTAGTCAAAGTCGCAGGCGGATAGAAAGGAGTTGCTGCTCTTAGCGGAATATGACGTGGTTCAAAGTTAGAGCAGGCTTCAAGTACGACGGGGTTATAGTCATCAAATTCGATCATCAGGTGAAGCAATTCCACACTTTTTCAAGCAATAATATTTGCAAGACTTGTGAAATGGTCAAATTGAAAATCTGTGATGGGAGAAAGTTCTATGAGGATGTCACAGAAGAAGACACGGTCCAGACTCGCAAAGGATAAGACATCTATACGCGTTGGTTGCGCCTTGCTTCCTGGCATGTTTTGGAAACAAGCTCCGTCGTCACCGTAGGATTGCGCCAAGGCAATTTCTATTGGACCACATCTTGTCCGGACAAGCCTCACTACGTGTTCGTTCAGCAACGAATCCTTCGAAAAGCAATGATATACAATGTGGAGTCGATCTTGTGCCGCTGAAACAACATGAACGTTAGGAGAGACTCCGCCAGGCGGGACAGCATCCTCCACGGCTGAGCCACCTCCTGGTCACAACCATTACTATCCCTAAGGGATGAACAATGTTTGATGCGGGTACAACAGAACAGCAGTTGCAATAATGCTGCTTTGCAGCTCGCCAATCTAGCATGTTTGAGCGCAGGTTAAATGGGATTCCTTGGTTTAAGCTCTTCACATGTACAAGTCTGGCAACATAGCGGTTGTGAAAGCATGATTTCTGCTATGTCATGAAAGCCTCTATCTCTACTTGAAAGACTCTAGAGCATCCAAGTCAAAACGACCTGTGGTTAAGTCTGAACTTCATCCACAGTATTTAGCACATCTCCCTCATCTTCTACTTGATTATTGTGGCCACCCGGTCCCAAAAGCCAGCTGTATCCATCCTTCGCTATTTTACAAGTCTCGCTGCGTTTGCATTCACCGCTGAACCACTACCATTTCCCGATGTATCAAGTCCTTTCTCACGGATCAAAATGACGTCCACTCTCTGGGAATCCTCCGTCGACTCTTCATTGTCTCCTTCACCGATTTCATTGACCTTGATAGCATGCACTTGCCTGCAAAATTAGATCAGTAAATTAGTAATAAGGGTGCAACCCATATAAAACCATCCACGAACCATTTCTTCCAAGGCTCCTCAGCAAATAATTCCGTCAGAAACTCTACCACGTCGTTCCGAGCAGTGATTACATTAGGTGGGTAGTCGCTGAGATGAGCTCTGGAAATTGGAAGGCCTTCGCAATGGGGGTTGACCATTTCCCATTCTCGATGGTTAGGGGAATCAACTGGGATGGAGCTACGCAGCTGTATAAGTCGGGCCTCCACGATTACGTGCATTGCGTCACTAGACAGAAAGCCAAAGGTCAGAACTTTTACATAGATGGAATGGTATCGAGCTCGGGTATTGGAGATTCTGAAGCTTATGATATACCTTTGAGAGCAAACCACAGGTCTGACTGGGTTATTTTGTGCCATTGTGGATGTTGTAGAAGGTGAGGTCCGTAGTGGATGGAGAGAGGTAGTTCGAGAAATCGGTGATCGGATCTACGAAGGTAATGGTTATATAGCAAAGTAGAGGGTGTTTACTTGGAAAAGTGAAGAAAGTGATGGTGAGTGAATATGAGAATGTTATCCTGTGCACCTCACCAGCCTAGAGGACCCTCACCATATGTGTGGACTACATCCAATCTGAACATAACCGCATATGAGCTAGCTAATCAACCTCGATTTAACTTTCAATCCTATGCTAAACTTGAAGTTTTGGAGATTAATCTGTAGCCGGTAGAGTATTCTATGCGTACCTCAGGGACGCGATTCTATCGCTGTAGGAGAACATCTGGAAGCTGGAAGCAACCGATAGCCAGAGAAGGGATAGAAGCAACGGTCTCTATAGTAAGGATAGGGGGCGTCTTTGGAAGGAATAGTAGGTACATGGTAACAGACGCAGGGATATCGTTGAGACAGCGAGGGGTTGGCGGTAGAGGACCTTCGAAAATGGAAAATCCATGGGGGTTCACTCGGGTTAAGGTGCAGCTATCATGTCAACTGTCTTTTTAAGATTGTTTCGCAGGAGAAGCTTTGCAAGAAAGTCAGCGAGAACGCTTGCAATCCCAGTTGGATCGAAGTTCCTTTCGCGAGATATCTAGGCTTTATTGCGAACCACTTCCAACATCCTTTCTAGCGAGGTGGCCTACTCTACCCTTGACGCCCAGTAACTTCCCGCCATGAAGCCGGAGCAGCTGCTTGGTATTTAAGCCAGGCATCGTTGTCTCGAGCCTCGCCAATCCCAGTTTCACTAGGGACATAGGCGGGGTTGGAGTCGCCGGAGGTTTGAGCCTTGACCAAAATGACATTCGCTGTCTGATTTCCAGATCCCGTTTCTAATCTGTTATCGGACGTCATAGCGAAAACCTTGACGACGTAGAGTTCCCTACAACAACGCTTTAATATCACGTCAGGAAAGGCATCGGGTTGTAGCAGACTGACTAGCCATTGCAATATCCTCCCGCTAGGAGAGCTTTGTCAAGGATTTTGTCAGGTCCGATGGCGACATGTTGATATCGGCTGGAATATTGTTGAGTAAAGCCTAGGATAGCGAAAGGCTGTGAAGATGAGCATCGACAAAGCTCCACTGGCGAGCGCTGCCAGAGCCTTGGACAGGACCTAATGCTGTATGAATTTGGCTTGCATAGTTGTATGATGTGCCTGACTAGATAAGTGCAAGCCGGAAATCAATTCGTTTTACCAGTGATATGGCAATGGACTCAGTAACCGTAGAAAAGGCTGGATGTGCTTCAGAAGAGAATGTACCTTCGATGGTGTGTCTGTACAGATTGATTCTTTTGTTAGTTTTACTTGAACTGCGGCGTGTGCAATGGATGAGAGATATATTTAGAACAAAAAGTACGTGTAGGTAAGGCTGATAAATCCAATGGTATTGGTATTTCATGCGAAGGTTAAGTAAAAAAGAGTTTTACTGCGGAGATTGCTAGGCATTGCTCGAATCTATCTTTCTGCTCACAGTCAAAATGCTTGCAGACGGACAGCCTCTATATCAACCGTCAACAATACGCATAAGAACATAAACAGAGCTTGCTTAAGTCAGATGACAGTTGAAGTAAGAGAATTGACGTGATGGCCATCAATTGGTGCAATCAGCTCGACGTCGTTTCATATCTTCATTCCATCTATGTACATTTTGCATCTAGAAGAATCTGAATAGTTCCCAAAGCATCAAAGCCTGCTCAAAGGATGCCTGGTGCGACTAGCGCTGCGAAGCGAAAAGTACAGCACTTGTTGATTGCTGGCCTATATGGCGACCACATTTCCGTTGTAGCGATCAAGCTGAGATACAATAGCAGGACCGGTCTTGTTGACAAAAATCTTGCCACCCCTAGACGCTGTGAGAGTTTGGTTGCCAAGCTGCCATGCAATAGGCACGACTAGGCTAACACCTGCAGGCGCCATCCACGTGGTTGCAGGCGCGTTACCTGACTGCATGGAAACCTGTGCTGGGCTAGCGAGCATTGTGACCACAAATACGTCGTCCTTTAGCATAGTGGCGTTTGATGGAAGCGGCAAAGTATCTGTGGTGCCAAGAGTCAGGGCAGGCTGGAGGCGATAGAAGAAGAAAACATCCTCTTCTGAAGGATCGATGGTGAGACTGGAGCTGTCTTGACCGGCTTTATAGTGCTTGATGAATTTGGTGGTGATCTTCAGGAATGCGCTGTGGTCGAGATCCGCCCAGTAGCAGAACTGATCTACGGTGTCTAGCGGGCCAATGTAGGTACTCTCGCCGTAGTCGTTCCAGGTGACAATCTCGATGTAATCTGGCTTGAGGTCAAGCAGGTGAAGCCATCGATTGAGGAAAATGTTCTCGTCTTGGGCGTGGCTCCAATTCGTGTCTGTTCCAAATCTCTTGAAGAACCAAGGGGCAATGCTGGCTACCCAGACTTTCCCAGTCGATTGTTGCTTTGTCGCATATGCATCAAGAAGATCGTGTTCCACCTCGAACGTATTAGCGGGGTGAATCCAAGGAAAAGGCCCATCACCGCCGACGGTTGGTGAGAAGAGAGTATTAGGATCTTCTCCGCAGCTTCCTGGTACGAAGAGCACAGGCGAGTTGACCTTGTTAATTACATCGGTCGTCCAATTCCAAGCAACTGGCGCGCCGGTAAAGGTGCTCAACATTATCTGGCCATCAATCTTCAGCTGGGCAGGGCTGTTCGCGTATTGGTTGATGAGTCCAATGATCATGCTAGTATCCGTGACGCTAGTAGTGTCGATTGACAAGAAGACTGAGAAGCCGTGGGCTTCAGCATCTGCGTAGAATTTTGCGAGGTAGCCTTCTTGTTGGTTCCAATCGACGTTCCATCCGCCGTAATTAATGGCGAACGCGTCAATGCCGGCAGCTTTGGCAAGCTGGATGTCATTGGTGTAATCGCCATTAGGAGGTTGGGTAATGAGCATGTAGTGAGCGAAGACGAGTTTGGGTGAGTTTCGCTTGGTAAGGGCTACTTGAGGTTGAGGTAGAGCAGCCACTGAACCAACAAGAACCATAAGCACAAGGCTGTGGAGGAATTTGAACATTTTGAACGTGTTGGAAAGAATGACAGAGTGATGTCGAACCACTAGAACATTAGGCAGCTGAAGGAATGTGATTTAAGGAACGTGGTGGCTTTGCTGGGTCTGGGTCGGTCGTTGTTCAACCTGTGAACATTTGATATGCAGCAGCCGAACAAAGAAAGTGGTGTTGACAACGTGTCGAAAAAGAAGAAAACAGAGGGAGAAGTGAATGCTACTCAACTTTGGAGTTGCCCGCCATTTTCCCGAGGAAGCGTCTCAAGCGGTTAAAAGTTGATGAAGGACGAGGCATGTTGATGGATGAAACATGAAACCAAATTGCAATACAGAAGTAGGTACTCACGTACTGTACTCGTATCGAATTCCCGAGTCCCTTAGTGCTGGCACGCTGCAGGTCGGAGATACCGTTAGTGCCCGGCGTTTTCGATTACGCCCTATCTAGTGGCCCGAGGCGGTACCCACTTTTCTCATTCTGCCCTATCAAAAGTCTTCTCTTTCGGCAGAGTATTCTATCATCAACTCATCCTATAAGGAAATTGGTCGCCCAACAATATCCAATAGACATGCCATCTCGAGTCGTCAAATCAAAAGATGAGGGGGGAAATATATCAAGCGGGAAGAACATCATCTTCTTCCACCCAGACCTTGGCATTGGCGGCGCAGAGCGTCTCGTCATCGACGCCGCCGTGGGACTGCAAAATCTCGGTCATAAGGTTGTAGTATTTACATCTCACTGTGATCCCAGCCACTGCTTTGATGAAGCAAGAGATGGTATATACCACTTTGTATATCACCTAGATTTTCTACAACTGAAAGCTTTTTAGGCACCCTGGACGTGCGAGTCAGGGCTAATTGGCTGTTCCCGGCTACGATCCTTGGACGCTCTAAGATTCTGCTTGCTGTTCTAAGACAATATCATCTTCTAGCAACTATCACTCTTTCTGGGGAATTGGCTCGTCTGCGGCCCACAGCTTTCTTTGTGGATCAACTGTCTGCCGGGATTCCCATAATGAGATGGCGATGGCCAGGCGTAAGGATCTTGTTCTATTGTCACTTTCCCGATTTACTGCTTGTAAAGAATAGAAGTAAATGGTGGAAACGTATTTGGCGCTTGGGGTTTGATTGGCTGGAGGGCTGGGGTATGAGAGGAGCAGACAGAACTGTGGTGAACAGTGCTTTTACCAGAGGTGTAGTTGAGCAAATATGGAATGGCTTGGGTGGAGAGAGAGGTCTGGGTATCGTCTATCCTTGTGTGGATACTCGTAACGATGGAGAAAGTAAAGTTGAAGAAACTAAAGAGCTGTGGAAAGGGAAAAAGATTATCTTGAGCATCAATCGCTTTGAAAAGAAAAAAGACATTGGTCTGGCGATCAAGGCATTTGCGAAGCTTGAACCGGCGCAGAGAGAAGGGGTGAGGTTGGTTATTGCAGGTACGTATTGACCAGCATGGGGTTTGGCCTCGCTGCTCGTGCAGAGGGATATAAAGCTTTCAAGCAGCAAGCATTAACTTATTACAGGCGGGTACGACAATCGAGTGGACGAAAACGTGGAATGCCACAACGAGCTGGTATCCTTATCCAACTCCCTTGACCTGAAAGCCGCGACCACCAAGAACGTGGTTACAGCACTTAATGTCCCTACAGATATTGATGTCCTATTCCTTCTGTCGGTTCCAGCTCAGCTCAAAACCATGCTCTTCAATGCGGCTACCTTGTTGGTCTATACCCCGTCAAACGAGCATTTTGGCATTGTCCCATTAGAAGCGATGGTAGCTGGTGTGCCAGTCCTTGCAGCAAATAGCGGAGGTCCTCTTGAAACCGTGATTGATGGCGAGACGGGATGGCTGCGCTTAGCTGGAGACATATCTCAGTGGACAGAAGTCATGCAGAAGGTTTTACATGGTATGACTCATAAGCAGCTGCAGCAGATGGGTGACGAGGGGAGGCGGTGGGTCAAGGATCAATTTTCTGAGAGTAAAATGGCTTCTAGGCTCGATCAAGAGATTGACATGATGGTAAACTCACCCAGGCAGCGTGTAACTGAACTTCCGGATATGCTATTGGGTTTAGGGGTGTTCGGAATGATATTGACAACAATGTTTGTAATTTTATTTAGGTTACTACGATGACATTCGCCCGGTTAATTTTTCATGCTGTTGCCTAACCAGCCAGTCGGTAATCCAACGCAGTAGAAATGGCGTTTCAGGTTGCCCCTTTTTCAGGACCGCAGCCTTCAAAGCACTCAACTCAATTCTGGATGGACGTTCCTATGAGATACACGCATTACTAGCTCCAACATATAGAGGCGTGTGAGCTGTACCCGAAGCTTACCTTACCTAGAAGTAGTCTCGAGAATAGGTAGCCGTTGGAATCAAAAGTTAATTCTCAAACACCTTGAGGAACCATCAGGTTTTTGGAGTGAAACGCTAGTGACCCTTGGACGTTGATGCGATGGAGCTAAGATATGTTACCGTTGACTAGTATTAGCGGCCGTTTTCTTATCACGACCTTAAACAACGATTTCACGGGTTCAATAGAACATTTGACACAAAGTGACAACTCGGAAAACAATGACAATGCATCTTAGGGCTTAAAGCGCAGAAAGACCAGTCGCCTCCTCTGTATAATATCTATATAGATGAAGGGTATGTTCACATGATAACATTCACACGCACGTCTGTCACCTAACTACTTATCGTCATTATATCGACTGTTTCTAAGCTTACCCTTACAAACCCTCGACTATCTTACCTTCTAAATGATGTTAAAGACACAGCTCGAAGCCGTCATGGCGCGCGACTTGCGACACCAGGACCCAGAAGACGAGATTGCTCAAATGTTTCGGACTGTTGGGAATCAAGTCGAGGGCTTAAATAGTGCTACCAGTGGGGATGGCAACGGAGCTGAGGGACCAAAGGTAGTAGAAGAGATCGAGAGTTTATGTATGAACTGTGGAGAGAACGTACGTAGAAACGTCATTACCAGCGTTCAAGCCTCGCTGACACAGGCTTATGCTCTAGGGTCTGACTCGGCTGTTGTTAACGAGGATCCCTTATTTCCGTGAGATAATCATAATGTCATTCTACTGCGAACATTGCCACTCTAAAAACACGGAAATTCAGTCGGCTGGCGAGATTCAAGAGCATGGTACGAAATACGCGCTTACATTGGACAACCTCGACGACGCGGAGAGGCAAGTAGTCAAAAGCGATACTGCAGTACTCCGTGTCGAAGACTTGGACATCGAAATCCCTCCTGGCCGCGGCAGGCTTACAAATGTTGAGGGCGTTCTTAATGAGGTCCTTAGGGACTTGGAGCATGGCCAGAAGCAGAGAGAGAAGAGCGACCCAGAGCTTTTTGAGAAGATAGACGCTATTGTACAACTTCTCCTCAAGTTTATGCACGGCACTAGTTATCCCTTCACGATTACCCTGGATGATCCAGCTGGTAACTCCTGGATCGAACCATCTTCTGGAGATTCCTTCAGTAAATATGCGCGTAAAGAGTATGCGCGAACGCCTCAACAGAACGCAGAGCTTGGACTTGGTGGCGGTGAACAGAGCGAGAAATCTGCCGAAACGCAAATCCAGGCGCCCGAACAGGTTGCTATACCACAATCCCAGACAGACAAAGATGAGGGCAGCGGAATGGAGGATGTCGACATTTTGGACGGAACCATGTATACACTACCTTGTGAATGTCCTGGATGTGGTAAGCTAGCATATATGAACCTACAGAAGGTTAATATTCCGTCCTTCAAAGAGGTAGTGGTCAGCGCTGTTGCCTGCCCCGCATGTGGCTACAAAACCAGTGACGTCAAAACTGGAGGAGATATTCCCGAGAGAGGGCAACGCATATTCCTGGAAGTTAAAGGTCCTGTTGATTTGAGTCGCGATATCCTGAAGTCGGAGACATGCCTGCTGAAGATTCCAGCATGCAAGGTTGATGTTGTGCCTGGAACCATGGGTGGACGATTCACAACGGTAGAAGGACTCTTGACACAAATACGCGACGACCTTCATAATTCGATATTCGACTTGGATGATGAAGAAGGTTCTGGGGGAGATTCAATGCCCGATGAAAAGAGGAAAGGCTGGGATGTTTTCTTTACACAGCTGGATAAAGCTATCAAGGCTGAAATTCAGTACACCATCATCATGGAAGATCCTCTTTCAAGCAGCTACGTCCAGAGCCTAACGGCTCCGGATTCAGATCCCCAGATTCGGACTGAAGAGTATGAGAGGACAGCCGAAGAAGAAGAGGAGCTCGGCTTAGCGGATATGAAGACTCAGAGGCAGGCTGATGGGGAGTATGTAAGAGAGATTATTGCAAAAGGTACTGAAGATGAAAATATCGAGAAAGACATAGCTTTGGAGAGCGAAAGAAAGATACCGCAGGCCGAGGAAGAAGCGCAGAAGAAGGCCGTGCAGGTAGCAGCTGAGGAAGAGAATGACGAACTCTAGGAACATGGGGTACGAGATGTGGAATAGTTTACTCCTCTATGCGATACCCTTGGGCGGCATCTTTCGGTTTAGCGATGCATCATGGACTCACGATACCTCAGTAGAGACGAGTAAGGTTGGCTGATTAACCGGTGAAGAACGTTGGAAAGGCAACATTGTTGCTCCATGTGTCATGCAATACGAACTCCCATTCCAGCGCTCGTGTAGAACAGTAGCATGCATCGATTCGCACATTGTTCTGTCATCTTTTATCCCGCAAGCGCATTCGCATGCACCGTAACCCTCTCTATAACCACCCTCTCCTTCATCCTCCCTTTCTTATCCACCTCCATTCCTTCCAGCGCATCCAGCGTCTCCATCCCCACGCCCCCAATTACCCTACCGAAAACCGTGTTCTTCCCATCCAAATGCGGCGCCGCAGCATAACAAATAAAGAACTGGCTTCCATTCGTGTTCGGACCTTTGTTCGCCATGCTCACCGTCCCCCGCGCGTTATGTCGCAGGGATGGCTTGATCTCATCTTCAAAGTCTACGCCCCAGATTGAGGTACTGATTTTAGGGGATGCGTCGGCGGGAGAGCCGGTCTGGATCATGAAGGAAGGGAGGGAGCGATGAAAGGGAGAGCCATCGTAGGCGGAGGAGGCACAGAGGGCGAGGAAGTTCTAGTGGAGATTTGATGTTGGTGTTTTAGGTCTAGATGGGTGGACTTGGGCGGAGGCGGGGGGGTCTGGTGGGATGCTTACTTCTGCTGTTCTGGGGACGCTTTCGCAGAAGACTTCGATTTTGATGTCACCGCAGGAGGTGTGGAGTGTGACTGACATGGTGGTGCCCAGAAATGGTCATCCTTGAAGCGCTGGAGTTATCATGTCTGTTGAAGCAAAATCTCCCGGGCAGGGCTGTTGGTATGATATCAGCCCTGCAGGACTTCAACTGCGGGCCGTCGATCTGGTGGTGGAGCCCTTGGCAACAGTTAGGCGCCAATTCTTGAAGCTGATTAAGTCTTGAATATGAACGCACTGACATGTTGGCTTTGTTATTCACTTTCCAGCTCTAAGACTTTGCTTTGTGTGAGGATCTGTGCCTGCGAAAGACAGTAATCATCACCATCTACCAGTCGACCACAATCTCCCCCATCCATTTCTGCATAGTTGGGCAACCCTGTGTAACCAAACAAAAGCGAGCCAGCGCATTACCTCGTAGGAGCTCACGCTGGCTGTTCCAAGCTTGAACCCTGTCGCCAGCATCTGCTTCACTGACTGGAGAATCCTTCACGGCATGTTGTGGCGGGCTACGCCAAGCTCTGAACCGTCATGACAGCATTTGTCCGAGTGTGTGGCCCGCCAAATAGTGCCTTTCTGGTAGGATATCCGGGCATATCTGCGACACGGGTGAGTGAGAGTCTGTTCCGGGGAAGTGTGTTCAGAGGAGAAACATTGAGCTTCTCGACTTCGGAGGCGGTGCTGACACTCTCCACATAGCCCCGCATAGAAGGCAAAGTCGAGATAAGACCTACCATTGGCATATCCGCTCCGGTCTCGGTTTCTTTAGTTACAATATCTCTTCAACGGCGCGAGACAATTCATCCATCTGCGGATTCGGTTACGAGAGGCCACTTGGCCGCGCCGAGGAAGGAGATTACGGACATTGTGGGGAAGGAGATGCTTTTGTTTCGATGCCCGACAGGCAAAGAATATGAAAATGTCTATTCAATGGATCTACCCTTTGTTTTGTTCATACCGTTTGGAAGAGGGGGCGAAGAAACGGTCCGCAGAGTGCCCCCAGCAAGTCTACAACTACCCAGTAGGACGGCGGAAACATACTACGAAATGGTTGTGTTGGTTCAGCAGGGTCATACAGAGCAAAAGAAATACGCTTTTCCAGTGCCTCTGCAGAGATATGATACTCTGTCAACATTTGGCATGTACACTCGGCCTGAATCAGCAGAGAGAATCACAGATCATCTTGTTACATTGGGAATCTCATTACCTCGGTGGTCGTACGGGCCCTTAGACCCAGTCAGCGTCTACATCAAACTTTCTCCGAATCCAAACTGGTTGAAGAAAGCAAAGAGAGTGACAATACAGAAGATTACAATTGGCATTGATGAAGAGATCATTTACAACCACGAAGGGGACGAGCCACAAAGAAAAGTCAAAACGCTTGCGAAACAAACACAAAACGTGGGTGTGAAAATGCCCGAGGCAGGATATTTCACAAACCTAGGATTAGTCTTCCCAGCGAAGGATCTGCGAGATAGCGACGGAATCATGCCTAGGGCGAAGCAAGCTTTTCCCATGTATTCTGTTAGTGGCTTTACAACAACAGGAAGTTTGTATAAAATTGAGTACTTTTTGACAGTCAAGGTAAAGCTCCTTCTGCTGGGTTATACATGCAGCATTGCTAATGTAATTCAACCAGGCACATATGAATTCAGCCAAAGATATTCTACTCAGACAACCTATTGTCGTCTATCCGCTCGATCACGCTGCCTGTAAAGAAGAAATGGAAGCGATCGAGCAAGCAGCTAAAGACGCCTCAAACGTTAAGCCTGACAACCCAATGTTGCCTGCCCCTACGATAGTCCGAATGAACGATTATAACGCTTTGCATGCCCTTGGTATGACTATGGTTGGGGCAACGAGAAAACCGTTAATTGAATGATGATTACTCGACATAAGGGCGAACGGTGTATTGAATTGGTGGAAACATTGGATAGAATATTCGCGGAGAAGGATGATATCAGGCAATTTGTTAGTTCTGGCGCGAGGCTTGTAATACCCTGCATCCTGCGCGACGGCGTTTGGGGGATGACGAATCCGACTTTACGAAGCGTTTCGAGCGGGCGTCTGTCATTCCTGGTTTTTGGAGCTATCTTTGGGTGGCATCTTTTTGCACATACGGGTTGGAAGCCTCTTCTATGTCTACTTGGCCTCGCTAAGAGCGCCTCCAGACAGCGTCTTTTCGTTCTTACAAGCCACAATGTTACATTCCTTCTTTCGGCTCCAACTCATTCTGAAAGCTTCGTTGCTCTCACCAACATGAGAGCTTCGAACTCGACCCTTGTGTGAGGCCAAATTACGCAGCTCCATAAAACCTACACGTCGGCTCCGCTATAGCCAAGGAATGGTATCATTCATGAGTTCCTTCCAGCCACCGCAACTCCGCAACTGCCTTTCAACCTCCTCCCCGTCTAGACGTGTTCAAAGCAACCATCCCCTCTACAACGCCGCCTATTTCGGCCTGAACGCGAGCTTCAAACCCTCAGACTTTGGCTGTGGCTGATGTCCAGATACCAGAGGAGCTTTTGCAAGCTCCGTACTTGCAGAAATATCGCCTCGCGCCGAGTTTGCGATCTCCAGAGCGGCGCGGTACTGGGCACTGGTTTCTCCCCAAATCGACTTGGCGTTGTTTAGGTTTGTGAGGATCTTTTGGGGATTAGTTGAAAAGGGTCATGTTGGAGAGTGATACATGAAATGGCGTACGATGTTGTAGGTTTCTAAGTCTTGCGGGCTCAGATGGGGTGGCATGATGGCTTTTAGTCACATGTGAGGCGGAAGGGTAGGACTCAGAGCTAAGGAGTTGAATGATATATTATGGAGATCGGAGGTTCTAATCTAATCTAATCTTATCCAAAGTCCAAGCTTCAGCCGATCTTCCACTGCGGAAAATCGGCGCGCAGTCATAAATACACAACGAAGATCAAAACCATTAAACCCAACCCACACCAAACATGGATGACCTCGACGACCACCCACCCACCCCATCCGCCCCCGACACCACCGACCCAGACCTCACAGACGAGCCCCAAGACTTCCGCTTCCTAACCACCCTCTCCCTGTAAACCCCCCCCCCCCAAACCCCACCTCCACCACCCCCCCTCCTCTCCAAACTAACCCTCCCCCTCCCATTTACCCACCAGAACAACCCCCACGCCCAACCTCCCCCGCCGGGGCGAAAAAGATTTCGAACCCCACGGCACGCTCTTGCAACAAGACGTGCTCGGCGCCTCGCGCGCCGCCATGCACGCCGCGCTCTCCCACCCCCGCACCCACAACCCGAAAACGAACGTGGTGGGCATCTTCGACATGAAGAGCGGAGAGACGGTGGTGGAGAGGCCGACGGGGGGGCATTTCCGGACGATGGGGAGGGGGCGGCGGGAGGGCGGGGTAGGGCTGGTGTCGGAGGAGGCGCTGTATTTGTGTGAGAGGGGGGGGTTGGAGATTAGAGTGAGGGGGTGGGGTGGGGAGGGTGGTGGTGGTGGTGGTGGTGTAGAGGGGGAAGAGGGGGGGTGGCCGTTGAGTTTGCAGGCGGCGTATGCGTATTTGGTGGGGATGGGGGGGTTGACGCTGGAGAGGTATGTGGTGTATGCTGGGTTGAAGAGGAGCGGGTATATAGTGGTGAGGGCGCCGGGGTGGGATGGAGGGGAGGGGGTTGGGGGTGGGGGTGGTGCGCCAGTAACAGGAGCGCCAGTGCTGGACGCTCTGGGTATGTGGAGCTGGCTGTATAAGGCACTATTTCAGGCCAAGCCGATAGATCCACCTCCAGTGGGTCCGCTTGTGGGACCGGGGTTGTATCGCAGTTATAGTAAGCCATTGATTTCCCATTCGAGGGTTTAAATGCTAAAGCGCAACAGACGACATCTACCGCCGCCTCTCCATCATCCCATGGCACGACCCCAGTCTCTCAACCAACCCTGAAAAGCCTAGGCGCACTCAAAACAGAGATCCCACCGCCCCACCGCCCCTCCGCCCCTGCTTTCACGTCTACAAACCATCCCCCACCTTCCGCAAATCCTCCCCCCGGCCCCCAGACTTCTACATCGCCGTGTTAAACGCCCGTCTTGATTCTTTCCCTACACTCGCCGAGCTCTCCGACCTCCTGCAATGCACGCCCTATTCCCCTCCTCCTGCAGACACCGAAGGGAAACTGTACCAAAAATTCAGACATGGATATCGGAATGTCATGATCGCGGTTGTGGATCAGGGCGTTGTGAGCTATATGCGGATCGCGGATGCTGGGTTTGGTAAGGAGAGGGTGTACGAGAGTGCGGGTAGGGGAGGACGGGGAGGGAAGAGAGGGGGAACGGGGAGGGGGAGAGGGAGAGGGAGGGGTGGTAGGAGATGAATGGGAGTGTCTCCGCGCAGATCGAGACCTTTCTCGTAGGGGCTAGGGAAGAGGTTGTGCTCGAGCAGGGGAGAAAACGTTCGATCTACCATCTTCTATAGACGTTCGGCCCATGGTGGAGTGGGAGGAAGAACGCATATGCTCGGATGGGGGCTTGGAGAGAGGAATAGGGCGTGGAGAGTGTGTGATGAATAGGACCCCGGTGCCGTAGAAGATACGGTTATCTTTATGGGCCCCATTAGGCCCATTAGCTGTCCAGTTCCACGGCTTCCTTGTACCTGTGCTCCCCCTTTCTTGGGCATGTTGCTACTCTCTCATTCCCTAATTTCCTTGACTTGTCGCAGGATCATGTATCCCACATCCCCAACACCAGATCCCTTACCCCCAGTGGCACATAAAAAAACCCTGTAGAACTTCTCAGCACCTTGAGACCAACATTACCCCCCCCCCAAAAGAAACTTACCGTTCCTCGCAACCCTACAGCAGTGATCCTCCTCGCATTGTGCAAAACACTGCCTTCTCTCCCCACTCTTGCTAAAAACCAATGCCTCTAAACCTGCAAAAAATCCGCCGCCATCAACAACTCCAAACACAGCTCCGGCGGAATCTCCATATCCGGCACATCTATCAGATCTTTCATCCTGAGGTTGTAGTACAAATACTCCGCCACCTTCTCCATTGTTATCGCACTGTTGCACTCCTCTCCAATTAGCATTGCCCTTTGCCCCCTTACAAAGCATCACCTCCACCGCCTCCACCACTGGGTATGCAAAGGGAAAAAACACGCACTTTATAGTCTCAAAAAAACACCGCCCCGAAGCCGCCTCAGCGAAATTAGAAGTTGGATCGAGCATTTTGCGGATGGTGCCGGCGACGTAGGCGGCGTCGCGCGACACGATGAATTCGAACCCGTCGGAGGAGATGAGGGTGACGTAGGGGGAGGGGGTGGGCGGGGGCATTGTTGGGGGTTTTGAGGCGGTGGGTGGTAGGGGAAAGGGGAGAGGGGGGATATTGGTGGGAGGAAGGGGGGTGGGGTGTGGGGGTTGGTGAGAGGAGGAAATTGATGGGGAAAGAGTGGGTCGTGGTGAGGAAGATTGGGAAGGAAAGAAGTGGATTGTTGTGGTGGTGGTGGAGGAAGGACTCCGCTCAACCCTAACCCTAATACAAGCACGCCCTTTCTCATTCGTAATATAGGAACTTCACCATAACGCTTGGAGATGGCACTCAATGCACAAACCGTAGATAGTGTTCTATTTGAGAGCCTTGTCAATAGAAGACTGTTATGCAAAGATTTTAATTCGTTCCGAACATACTTATATACATAAAAGAGTAAGACTACAACTCAGAAGAGGATGGATACAAAGGCTAAGACCTACAATATTACCCCGTCTGCGCATAGGGATCTTCGAATTCTAGCGTACGGGAAACAATATGGTCTAGTCACTGCGCCTTTATACATCTATCCAAGGATCCTCGTTCATAAACACTTTATACAGCATCTTGCTAATAGCCGGACCAATCCTCCTGTCCGAAACAGCACCATTCTTATTCGCAGCTTTCTGAACACCCCTTCGTCAGCATATGTGCAAGAGAAACCCTCTACCAAGGTCTCGCATACCTTGATATCCTCCAAAGCGGTCGGCCCGTCCTTCCTGAACCCATGCACCAAGCTAAGAATATTCGGGTACTCCGTGGTGATACCCTGGGCAACCGACGCGGTCACCCTAGTGACTTCTTGCAGCATTTTCGAGTAGGTATCATGAGCGTCTTTGCCGGAATGGAATTGGCCGGATTCCATGCAAAAGGAGGTGTCGAGGTTCATGCGCTCTTGTCTATCGTTGATGTTAATCGACGAAAGTAGGAGAGAGAGGGGGGTTACGTACTTATATGGGATCGTAGATATATGTTGCGTAAAGTTGGCGACCCATTCTACGGTTTCGACGGTAGCAGCGGTATGGTGGATCAAGCACTTGTGTAAGACCTGCAATCGAAGGAGGGCGTCTTCGATCATGTCTTCGTCCACATACTGGTCTGCTGGTTTCTTTCTTTTGGGCGCTTGTCTCTCGGTTGTTCCGGAGCTATTTCCTTGGCCATCTTGGTTCAGTACTGCGGCCTGATACGCTCTGTTTCGAATTGTTTTGTTCTTCCGCATCCAAGCATTCAGGCCTTCGATTAGATATATAGGCGTACAATCTTCGAACTTGCTTTTCAGCCTAAGCACATGCGCTTCCAAATCCTGATTGTCAAGATCAGCAGCATCAGGTGAAGCCAGCGCCACGAATTCTTTGGCGGTCATTAAGCACATAACATGCTTTTCGTCCTGGATCGAAATTGTATGCAATGGGTCCCAATGCCCTTTCTCATGGTTGTATATGCGATCAGCTTTCCGCCTCCACTTGATTATATTTGGTATGGGACTTTGGTATACGTTTGTGTCGACGCCCAGGTTTTTCAAGATTTCTCGAGCCTGAGTGTCAACGCTTTGCCCATCGATCGATGCTGGCAAGTCTACAATCATCTCGGTCGAAGTGAGCTTCTTATCCAATTTTGACCGATTTATTTCTGCCAAGTCTGCTGCAATTTGCTTTCCCCGTGCTTTCTCCTCTTTTTCTAGCCGCTTCTTCTCCTTTTCATCTTCTTTCTCCCTAGCCTTACGCACTTTCTCGGCAGCTTTTAGAGTTTCTTTCTCCTGAGTTCTGGCCGCTTTCTCGGCCTCTGTGAGTTTCGCTTTCCTGGATGGCTTGCTCGTAGCAGCTGATTCGGCCTTTTCAGGAACAGTATCGGCACCACCTCCATCGCCTTCCGATTCTAGTGATAGGACTGGGAGCCTAGCCTCGTGCTTATCGCCAGACTTCTTGCGGCCATTCGGAGGCTTCTTTTGCGGAGGCGCTTTAAGGCTAGCTAGCAATGCGGCGGTTCGCTTTGAAATCTGAGCAACTGACACAGGCTCCTGCAGTGTTGCCGAGAGCGGGTCATCGGGAAACTCATCATCTGATTCTTCATTTAGCACTGAAGGTGGGTTCAGAAGGTTCCTTGAATGATCAACGATATCATTCTTGTGTGGTGATGAAGTAGAGACAATCGGGTCAGAAAGGTCAACCCATTGATCTTTTCGAATAGCAGTTGTTTTTGTTCGAGATATAACTTTCGAAGACGAAGTGGTGCCCTTGACATGGGATAGCTGAGGGATAGGAAGGTTGTTCTTGTCGCCCAGTGGGGGAGTTAGTCTTCGTCTTTTGGCCGGCTTTTCCGTCCAACCATTAATACCAGCATTGTTGTCAAAGTTGTCTGATAGGAAGGAAAAGTCTGTGCTGCTTGCATCAACTTGGATTTCTTTCGTGCCGAAACCCTTCGAAGGCCCTGAGATTCGGCAAGGTGCTTCGTCATCGGTACTGAGAAGATTAATCACTTCTAGTCCGGACATGCCGGGAACACTCGATATACCCTCAACGCAGAAGGCAATATCTCCATGGAGAAAACCCCAAACACAGTCTCCTCAAGCCAACTGCTTCACTGTGCTAGTTTCTCACCTAAGCCTTATACCGTTGCTATGCTAAGAAAGGCAAGCAAGTGAATCGAAAAACAAAGCTGAACAGGGTGCATTAAGCGAAACGAAGCAAAGCAAGGGCAGCTGTCTAATTTTGCAAGGACAAAAACCTAGCAGCTATCTGTCGATACTCGATAGGTCAGCTTCCTATGTCCCGGTTGAGGAATTGGATAACGCGACAAGCGCGACTCGGTTGGCGCGTTAACCCGTGCTGCGGCTCTGTTCCGCTCCAGCCTATCGATCTGCATCATTGTTGGAAGCTTTTCCAGGTACAGTAGAGAGCAGTTCTACAAAGATGTTGATTCAGATAGCTTTTGCCATGGATGGCTGCAGATTCTGTATCACTTTTTCAGATTGAGAGCCAACGGAACCGTCTCACTACCTCATCTATGAGTAAGGGACCTGTTGTCCTGAAGCCTAATACTGGGTGTGGCTACTGATATGAGACCTTGTTTCACTCGATCAGTAATTTTTCCCAACTTATTTTCCCCCTCTTTGTGTAGAATTTCTGATAATTATCAAATCCTCCAACGCGATCTTGCCATATTGAACGCAAGGAACTTGCAATTCAAACTCCAACACTAGCATCATGGCTGTGACTATCGTCGATTCTTTAACTACACTAGTAGCTCTACTCGACTGTCTCGAGAATATCCCTACCCAACCGCCTTCCTTGTACGTGGATCTTGAGGGTGTGAGGCTCTCCCGACATGGCAGCATCTCCATCATGCAAATCTGCGTCCTACCTAGGACTCATGTATTTCTGGTCGACATTTATGTGCTGCAGGGCAAAGCTTTCAGTATACCCAATCGCTACGGGACGACCCTGAGATCAGTCCTCGAGTCTGAATTAGTGCCCAAGGTTTTCTTCGATGTTCGCAATGACGCCGATGCCTTGTTTGCCCACTTCCAGATTTCCATGCAAGGCGTCCACGATATACAGCTCCTCGAGGTTGCGAGCCGTTCGTATCCAAGAGAACGCGTTATTGGGCTCGGACAGTGCATCAAAGACGATCTAAAACTTGCGGCTGGAGCCAAGGAAGCTTGGAAGGCTACGAAGCAAAGAGGATACGCTCTTTTCGCCCCTGAGCATCGTGGCTCTTACGAAATATTCAATGTTCGGCCAATACAGCAGGAAATTGTTGATTACTGCACAAACGACGTTGTATACTTACCTCTATTGTGGGACATATACACTCGAAAGCTCTCCGCAGAGTGGGCAGCGAAAGTACAAGAAGAAACATGTAGAAGATTACTAATGTCACAAGCTATATCAAATAATCCTCATGGAAAGGATAAAACCTCGAGTCCGTGGGCCAGTCCCGTAAAGTACAAGAAATGGAACCACACCAGAAACAAGGGGGAGCTTAGCACGGGAAATACAGAGAATAAGCATGAGAGTGCTGCAGAAAGGGTGGCAAAAAATGCGGCACAGATAAAAGCAGGAAAGCAACCAGAAGCCAGGCTGGGTCCTCAATTGTCACCGTCCTTATTATTAGGAGGACTACATCCACAGTGCCCAGTGAAGAAAATCGTGCTCCAAGCAACAGACAATATCTCCGATGTTCGCAAAAGATCAGTAGATCCACCGTCACTAAGCCATATCCCAGTCAGATCCAGACCTGCATCACACCAAAAGATTTTAACGACCCTGAAAACCCCACCTCATCCTCCTACAACTCCCCGAAAGTGGACCTGCACAGTCTGTTCTCGAGAAATGCACGCATCGTCAAGGCAGGAACATCTTGGTGGCAAACCCCACATTGCCCGCCTGAAGCAGGCGCAAGACACCATATCCGAAGCGCCCGTCCAAACTGCCACAACCGAGAAGTCTTCTCAAACAGCCGCTATCACCGCAACAAACTCTCAGAAGGCAAGAACAGAACTCAAAGCCAAGCGTCGACCGGCCAAATCTCAACCTGCCCAACGTCAACCTGCCAAAACTCAACCAGCCCGACCTCGGCTAGCTAAACCTCAACCAGCCAAACCTCAACAACCCAATTCCGGAAAAGCCAAAGGCATCTTGGCAAGCAGTCGATCGAGAGTGCCTACAGCAACCCCATTCCAGCAAGTAAGAGCCTTGGGATCCCCTGATTGTGGGTTTGTTGGGTTTGATCAAGGTAGTGCCTCCCAAAGCTTTCCACGTGGAAGAAGGTCATCCGAAAAGGACGAGCATTACGGAGTTGACATTTACGAATGTGAAGATTACGCAATCTGCGACAAAGACTGCGGATGGTGCGGACACTGTATGGACGGCGTTGACGTTTAGACCTGTCTTTTTCAGTCGAGAAGAAGCTTTGCTTCATCCGCAGATAGCTCAGGATATAATAAAGAATTATATATTGGGGGAGTATCAACAAGCCAGTGCCATGCAACTATCACTACTGATCTGGCCCGTTTGCTTTCCGTGTGCATGAGACTCTTTCTTACTACACGCCCTTCCTCTCAATCCACAACTCCTCAACCCACACCTTCTTCTCCACCCACATCTCCTCCTCTCCCCCTATCCCCTCCCCACTCTACATCTCCCCCTCAGCGCACATCACCCCCCTCCCCCCCAACCCCAGAAAACACAACCACCCACATCAAACAGTTCTCCCCAACCTCAGGTCCACAACCACCGTTCACGACTACAAAACGTAAAGGAAACACCCCTGACGCGTCCCGCGGCCGTCATGACTGGACCTGTCGTACCCCCTTGCGAACAACGAAACGTAGCGCTGAATAGAGCCGTGTTTGATATATTGACCTTACCGTTGCGCCAATGCTGTTCGGTTGGGGCAGTGCGTAGTGGGAGGGTAATGAAGAAAAAGGGGATTGGGATGAAAGATATGTTTTGTGGTTGTTGTTTTTTTGGGGGGAGCGGGGGATTTTGGGTAGATGGGATAAGAGATGCTTGGCGCAGCTTGTTGTTGTTGTTGTTGTTGTTGTTGTCCGGGGGTTATGGTAGTTGTTTGGCACGGATGAGTATGGCTTTGCTGGGAGATTGAGGTCGCTGCACAAAATTGTATTTTATGCAGTAGGTATGGATCGGTTGAAAAAAGAATCCTGGGGTTTCCTATGGTTCCGAAGCAATAGATCTTTCCGTAAGAGTGTTTCCGGGACCTCACCTTAGACATTCTGAATGGGGGAGTTCGGCACGGAAAACTTGTGGGAAATTAACGTCACATGAAGCTTATGGTTATAGACACATATGACAAAGTGTAGGAGCAGAATTTGCCTTCTAGCCCATGCCGCCGTGTCTGCAAGCACTAGGAAACCCCAACCGTACTGGCATTGCCGACATCCTTGTACACAACCAACTTCCCAAGAAGATTCGAGCCGAGCTGACCACCAACATAGATATCCGCGACCACCGTTTTCGGCCCATAACCGTACATCACCTCCCAGAGGCCTCGAAGGACGGATGCCGTGCTGCTGTGTGTCATGCGCACCACGGAGCGGGGTCGGTTTTGGATTACAATACCGACGTGCCTATTGACGATGCGGAACCCATTGTCAGATAGTGGAAAGTCACCTCGTGCGGTAATGCAATCCAGAACAGTCTGCTCAAGCCCGTAGATGACAGCATAAGACACTCGGTAGAGTTCGATTGGCGTTTGGACTTCCGTGTTGAAGAGGTGCAACCATATCGGCGGGTCGGTGCGTTGGATTTTATATATGAGGGGAGAGGGCAGCAGTCTGAGCCATGTGATGACTGAGTTGGCTTCTGCTGCTTGATGTGTTCAAAGGGGGATTGACCTACGGGCTTGATGGGGCCGGTAATGGTGTTGCTGAGCCGTTGTTGGTCACTGGCGAGATGTTTGCACTAGGTAGCGAACGTGACAACGAGTCCATTCGGGGTGCAGCTGCTGCGCCGATATAGAGCAAGGGCAACAACACCGCGACGTACTGGAAGAGAGTCATCTTTGCAATTTACCGTTGCTCGCGACTGTTGAACAGAGATAGAGGGGCTGTGGTCGAGGCGGTTGAAAAGGAAGGTGTACAGCGGCTGAATATTAGAAGGGTCACGACTCGGCGCTCCATTTATTGTAAATATTTTGATAGAGCACATGACTGTAGGCTATATTAAATGTTTCATGCATAGGTTTGATCCCTATTGGCGCCGGCGTAAGGGCTGCTATCCTTTTTCCGCGACCCGTTTCTCTGCAAGCGTGATTCCCGAATATGCGAGACTATTACTGCAATAGCTCAACGTCCTAGGATATTGGAAAAATAGCATGAGAGGAAAAGCAAGCAGGTGCAAACATTATAAGAGTCAAAGAAAAGTACATGAAGCCGAAGGGGATGACCACAGCGCGCATTGGAGGGATGGAATATACCAGATTCCTCATCGGTTGTTCTCAGGATTATGTGAGGTGGCTGCCCTATCGCCAGACTTGCGAAGCGTGCCGTGCGTGCCGTGTCCAGCCAGAAGCCATTCGAAAACCGTTGACAGGTAAGCTTTTTAGGTCAGACTCAGGTCCATCAGACAATGATGTCGCCAGGAACAATCTTCTCCTTGACACTTGTAGAGGGTAGCTATTTTGATACCACAATATGCCTGAGGAAGCTTGAAAAAGTCCGAGTAAGAGCCAATTGCCAACATTCTATGCCCATAAGCATAGACTTGCCGCAAGCGTATATGATTGTAATCAGAGTTGAAACGCAAAAAAACAAAACAAGGATTTGAGCAGAGTGGGGATCGACTATCTATGTCAGTCTGGAAACCCACAATAATTTACGCAAAGTGAGAAAACCTACACCCACGCTCTTTCGAACTACGGATCGTTGTAAACAGCATGAGCTGTTCAAACCTAAACGTAGCGCCATAACCACTCGGCCATCTGCCCATTTACTAGTGGACACTGGCAATTCTCCTTATTATAATTAATGATTTTATGGGTGGTTTTAGACGACACACTTTGGTCACATCACTATCCGAAGGACCTTTGTTGCTCTAAAGATTAGCAATCTTTGAATACAGTTCTCCCCCCACAATCCCCTCATCAACCCTCGCCCAAAATGGCCGCCCGCGCACAAACACCCTCCGCCCCTCCCCCCACCAAATCCCCCTTCCACCAACAACGCGACGCGCTCCTCTCCGAAATAGCTATCGTCAGTTCCCCCTCCCCCTCCCCCGCCTACTCCCTATCCAGAAGACCCTAACCTATGCTGAGCACAACCACGACTAGAGTTTCGAACAAGTCCTCCAAAACATCAACAAGCTGAATCGCTCGTTGGAGGGGGTTATTGCAGTACACTCACCATTTTCTTCTCTTTCCCCCCCTTTTCCATATTGTTATGCACGCTGAGAATAGGGGATGAGAGGATATGAAGGTTGGAGGCTGATATTTGCGGCAGGTGGGCAATGAGTTCGGCGCTGTGGAGGCGCTGTGGAGTCAATTTGAGGGGGTGATGGCGAAGGATGGTGAGGCTGATGCGAAAGACGGCAAGGAGGAGGCTGGGGAAGAGGAGGGAGAGGGAGAGGAGGGCGATACGGTTGTGAAAGGCAATGGGGAGGAAAGATGAAGGCATTGGATGTGAGGGTGGGAGTGGTGATGGCCCATGGAATTTATACCCATGATGATGCACACGGTTACGAATTACGAGATCATAGACTTGGAGTGGCAGGAGGTAGGAGATTAAAAGATGGCGAACCGTAGGTGAGACATGTCATTTTTTATGAAAATGTTTACCATTGTTGGGGATCTGCTAAAGTACTTGAAGCTTATAGCCAATATTCCTTCGAAGCCATCTACCATGGCACACAAAGCCTAGAAGAAGTTGTACGCCTGACCTCATACCACAGACGCCAACCATATGTATGTCGAACCAGCAATCCCGCCAGTGCTATGATAAAGGCCGAAAAAAGAAAAAGGCCCAACAAAGGCTATGCAAGAGAGACGTCATCTCAGGCCGTGGTGTTCATACACATATTGCGATCGTAAAGATAGACAGGCCGGAAGGAGAGACTGCATCATCCCATCACCTAAACATCACAATATTTTACACGGCCTGCTTCCCTTCTTCTTCGGTTTGCCGCCAGGCTTCTGCTGGAACGGCGATTGGCTCTGTTGGCGCGTTTCAATCTCTTGTCCCACAGCTGTGTTGACTGCAAGCTCGAAAACGTCATCTACGCCTCGCATTTCCTTGCTGCTGCATTCGACGTACATGGCATTCATGCGCTTTGCGACGGCCTGGCCTTGCTCTGGGGTTACAGGAGTGAGACCCTGAGTTTTAAGGAGGTCGATGCAGGCGCGTTTGGTACGGAGGTCGGATTTGAGCCCAACGAGAATGAGGGGCGTTGTGGGGCAGAAGTGGAGAACTTCAGGGTACCACTGTATGTTGAAGTCAGATGAGTTCGTCAGTAGTATGGCTCATAGAATGCTTACCTTGTCCATCACGTTCTCCAAGGAGTTTGGGCAGTCAATGGCGAAGCATACGAAGAGAAGGTCGGTTTCAGGGTATGAGAGTGGTCGAAGTCTATCGTACTCTTCTTGTCCTGCAGTATCCCAGAGAGCAAGCTCGACCGTCTTACCTGTCGGAGCATGGATTGTATGTGTGATGTAGTTCTCGAAGACGGTAGGGACATATTTCTGCCGAGCATCAGATGGAGTGGTGAATAGTTGAGGTTGGGAAGCTTACTTCTGGAAAATAACCCTGACTGTAGCTAATCAAGAGACAAGTCTTTCCACACCCGCCATCTCCAACGACAACGAACTTTTTCGAGTACGATGGTGGCTGCGTCATATTCGTTTCTGCTGACTTGTTCGAGCTGCTTGTTGCGGTGCTGACTGTGCCATTGCTCGTCCTGCCACTCTGATTTCTTACAGGCTTTCTTCGAGGTGACACAGATCCAGAAGTATGGCTTTGCTGTGCGCTCATTGTAGAGCCTCGACGTCGTAGGTAGTCATAGTTCTCCGTCGCAGCTTGGGCAGACATCTTGCAGTTGTGCGTATGGACGGCGGTGATTGTAGCTGATGATGTGTTTGATCACAATCAACTGTTCAAAGCACGCTTGAAGTTATGCACAGAGAAAGGATACTTTGTACCTAAAACTTGGAGTTGAGTTTCAAGTGGTGCAAGAATCCGATGTTTATGGTTTTCAACGTTCACTGGGCAACACAGAGAAATCAAACGGCAAGGCAACGCTAAGGTATCTAATCAGATCCGTGGGGTTTTCGACGTTAAGCCATTAGAAGTATTTACGCGCGCTGAAGTGTTTACGCAATGGTACGACTACTGCAATTCCCTAGGTCAATGTTACTTCTCCTATGAGCGTCGATATCAGCGGTAACGACAGAGTCCCGCCAACTACAAAACGCTGGCAGGACTCGTCATCCACTCCTGACTTATCCAAAACCACTGTAAAAAAGGACGCAGGTCTCAGCAGCTTAGACCATTGTATGTTTTCTCTGATGCTTTTGTAATTGGTGTCTGACGATATCACCAGATCAGAGCAGGCTGCCAGTATGGCGCTATGTGCCCCGCCAAAAGCTCCTTCCTCTGGTACGATGGGAGACGCCATACTTGGCGTTGATACAGAACAAGATGCGCTCGGCTGCCCTTGATTCCTATTTTTCAACCACCGCAAACTTGGGGACGCATACATTCTTCTTAGTCGTCTTGCCTATACTTTTCTGGTGCGGATACACAAGTCTAGGTAGAGGGTACGTTTACTCGCTGAGTACCCTCCAGGAACGCTTTTGCTGTTGTTCTAACAACGAGAGTAGAATGGTTCACATACTGGCCTCCGGTGTTTTCTTCAGTGGTTTCCTAAAGGACCTTCTATGCATTCCTCGCCCTCTATCTCCTCCTCTCCAGAGGATCACAATGTCTCGCTCGGCGGCATTGGAGTATGGGTTTCCGTCTACACATTCTACCAACGCTGTCTCGGTAGCCGTATATACACTCTTTGCACTACATTCTCCTGATTCGACGGTCCATTTCCAAGTGAAAATTGCTTTAGAAGCCATCTCATATTGCTACGCGATGTCGATAATCCTGGGACGTCTCTATTGCGGCATGCACGGCTTTTTGGACGTTATCATTGGCGGTTTGTTAGGCGCCTCTCTGTCCGTGATACAATGTGTATATGGAGAGAAGTTCGATGATTGGATGACTGGCGATTCATTAGAGGCTCCAATGATATTGCTCTTGATCATCCTCGTCCTCGTACGGATTCATCCTGAGCCCGCGGATAATTGTCCATGTTTCGATGATAGCATAGCCTTTGCGGGTGTAATGATCGGAGTTGAATTAGGTGTCTGGCACTATGCGAAAAGCGATTATTCCTGGGATTATCCTGTGCCGGCAACTACCCCTTTCCAGCTTGAGGCTCTAGGTTGGCCTAAGGCTATTGCGCGCATTGCCATCGGAGTTTTGACAATACTTGCGTGGAGAGAAATTATGAAGCCAGCCATGCTACGGTCGCTCCCACCAATTTTTCGTATTGTTGAGAGACTCGGTTTAAGTCTGCCAAGAAGGTTCTTCGTGCAAGCTTCGTAAGTCTTCAGCTTGTATGAACTAATTTATAGTTGCTAATCGCTTTCGCTTTAGGGAATATCAGAAGGTGCCAAACCAAAAAGACGACAACGTTATTCCTTCTGTCTCCGAGATACCTTCCTTGATCACGTCAATTCGCCACCCTCGACGAAGTCGCTCTGTATCAATTGGACCCCAGTCCGAAGCCGATGCGTACGAGACACTGGCTTATCGTGAAAGACGTCGAAAGGAGAGCACGTCCTCATTAGCGGCTGCAAACCTGATGGTGAACGAGACCGCCGAAGGCAGCGGAAACCAGCCCGGCTGCTTCAGCATGATCACCTCAGAAGATACAACAGACAGAATTGCGACCATGGGCTTGCAACTCGCTCCTTCTACACTTAATGGGTACCGCAAACTTTCAAAGCTCGAGACCGCTCTGGACATCCCACCGACGCCTGGTACTATATCAGACGCAAGAGGTGCTTTGACTCGTCGTACTAGCGATGGTCGAAGGCAGTATGAACAGGAAGAGAGAGAGATTTTCTCGAACCTAGAGAAACCTAGGGTACGTTACGATGTTGAAGTAATTACAAAGCTTGTCGTGTACACGGGTAAATCTCAATAGCCCTAACGAACAGCTAGTAGCCACAACGCTAATTAATACTTTCAGGCATTGCTTGGATCGCAGTTGAAGGCAATCCTATTCTTTTCGAGATCATTGGACTTGGACTAGGAAAACGTCCTAAATGACGATCGTGAGCAAATCCTTGGTCCAATGGAGGACTTCGGCGAGATTCTATCTTAACCGGGATTCAAAGTGGAGCTAGGACGTTGTCATTACTTGGATAGTTGCTTCAAGACTGGTCTCCAGATCGAAGTCTCTTAAGTAGCTGGAGTCATTGAGGAAGTGCAAGCCCTCAGTGTCAACTGGGCGGATATGCTCCATTTATTCCACCCCAATCGCCGCAAGGTACAAGACAGATGACTTTTGTCTATCCCCGGGAAATTGCTGCTCAACGGGCTCTGCACGCCGGAATCTTCGATCACCGACCAACATTGTCTGAACTATCTCCACGTAGCTGACCACAGTCTCTAAGCAATGTAACTACCAGCGGAAAGATGTCAGAGATCGCCAAAGACCCTGTAGCTGTGATTAACATTAGTCGTTGGACTGAAGCCATGGCACTTTAAGGAGGAGAGATCTGGCGAAATTACGGGGGAATGTCGATGGTGTATAGATAGCCGCAAGCCTCTGATGCTGGCGTCAATGGGCTAAGTTGCCACAATGGACAGGTAAATCAGAGATATACGTTGTGCCTTCTGCTTCCTTATATTCCTAACGGGTACAGGCAATGATTCTTAGGTGCTGTCCCAACGCAGCTAGAACTACAGGGATCACGTGCGGGAAAGCGCAAGAGCGACCCTGCATCCTTTAGAACACCGATCGTGGGCCTCGTATGCGAGTTTGGTCCGTCTCTCATTACATCATTGTTGATGCTATGTCGAGAAGCGAAAGCAAGGTCGAATTGTTCGCCGATGCCTCAAATCCAACTCAAAGAGCCATGGACATCACTTGATGGATTAGGGCTTTGTGCTCAACGGATGGAAAAAAGGGATGATCCCCCTGGTCTGAATGCCCACATGCTTCTCCGTCAACTGATCGAATCTACGGTACGGGCGTTGAGCTTGGTCTTTCCAGTTGGAGGTGAGGCAGAACCAGGACCTCGCTTATCTTAGGTATCGAGCTCAAATACAAGTGAATGAAGTGTCATAGCGCTTGGGGATGCCTTGTTGCTGGCGGCACGTGGGGTTAGGTCGCTTGTCATGTACAGTGAATTTCAATAAGACTCTGCATCTTCCCTTCCCCTCTGACACCACCCAAGCACCCTCATTCTTCTTTCCATCTCATCAATCTCTAGGTGGGGACTTATCCAGTTCAACATTCATTTACAGTGCTGCATCCGATGCCATGGTCATCCTAACCCGCCTCAATGGAAGTCAATCCCTTTTCTTAGCCCTTGCTGTCGCAGGCTTGGGCGATGCTGAAGCTATCAAGCGACAAGCTACAAGCTCACCTGTAGGAACATTGCAGGTTTTCCAGACCACTCCAGAGCTCTTTGCTGGTAAGTCATTCGTTCCTTTCCCAGCATCAAACTGCTTAAACTGTCCAACAGGTCCCACAACCACAGGCTTGCCTCCATTCATGGCGGAGACCAACACGATCCCCATTCCCAATGACCCGTTGGAGACCTCGCAACCAATCCCAGACAATCCTCAGCATAAGAGTATTTTCCGCCTACTTGGCAACCAGAGCCCCTATTATCCACACCCTGTCGGCTTTGGGGTCGATGAATACCCACTCCCCAAAGGCGCCAATATTACCCAAGTTCATGCTCTTCTACGTCATGGAGCGAGATACCCAAATATTACCACGGGTATTGAGACTATCTTGTTCGGGGAACGTTTGAACAATGCTTCCGGCACTTTGAAAGCTAAAGGAGACCTAACTTTTCTCAATACCTATAAGTACCAACTTGGTGCGGAGATCCAGACTTCTTGGGGTCGTCAACAGTAAGTGACGATTAAATGACCAAAAAGCCATTCTGAAATCGTTTTAGGATGTTCGATTCTGGTACGTGGCACTATTACCAGTATGGTAAGCTTTATAATACCTCTACGAAGATCATCGCCCGCACAACGTCGCAAGATCGTATCCTTCAAGCCACAGAATACTTCTTGGCCGGCTTTTTCGGTCTCGACTGGACACAGAATGCCACCATTGAAGTCAACATCGAAGAGCTTGGATTCAACACGAGCTTGTCCAGCTTCCTCGTCTGTAACAACTCTCGGGATCTGAACACCGTCAACAGCGGTGGAACGAACGCTAGCGCTCACTGGAATTCCATCTACCTAGCTGATGCCACAAAGCGGTTTCAGAGTATGGTTACTGGTTACAATTGGACTCTTAGGGACACCGTCGCCGCACAAACTCTCTGCCCTTACGATACGTATGCCTACGGCTACTCACCTTGGTGTGGCGTTTTTACATACCCAGAGTGGGAGGGGTTTGAGTACTCTGTTGATCTTGGCTATGCCGGCTCTTTTGCGTTCCAATCACCTACAGCTCGCGCCCTTGGAATTTCATGGCAGCAAGAAATCATGGCTCGACTGCAGAAGCATCTCATAACAAAGACCAATGCAGCAAACAATATCACACTTGACAATAACCCAGAGTTCTTCCCGCTTGACCAGTCTCTCTACTTTGACTTCTCTCACGACACAAATATGATACCTGTCCTCACGGCCTTCGGCCTAAAACAATTTGCGGAGTTCCTTCCCGCTGATGGTCCACCCGATCCTAATCGCGCACTCTTCATCTCCCATCTCGTTCCGCTCGCCTGCCGTCTCGAGATCGAGGTTATCAAAGCAGAGTCCCCGGTCCCAGCTGATCGTTCAGCGCCTTCCAAGAGCGGTCCACCTACCACCTACATCCACTTTGTGCTTAACCAGCGAACCATTCCGCTTGGCAAAAGTCTTCCAGCGTGTGGCCAGCGAGCCGATGGATGGTGCGAGATCAGTGATTTCTTCGAATCACAAAAGGATGCAGTGGCGCTTGCTAAGTTCGACTACTCGTGCTACGGAGATTATCCAATAGTGCCGTATGGAAAACTTACCAACGGGGCGCCACCTTGAAGTATCAGCGATCATAGATACCGTTTATGAGCTCCGCCAGTCCGCAGATTTGGGGCTGAGGTGCTTATCATATTGCTGCCGGTAAATGAGAAGTCAAGGCGAAGTTAGATGATATCAAAAGTTGGCTTTCACTAGCTTAAATCAATAATTCAAACTTCCAACTTCCAACTTCCAACTTCACGCTTCATGCTTTGTTAACTGGCACATGCACATCGCACGATTCACATTGTTTCCATTAACTGAACTAAAGTATATTCGAGTTACACTTCTTTCACGCTCAGTGAACACATCGCATACAGTGAACGGGTGTTGAAAAGCACTTTCGGTGGCTTATAAAAGATAACCCTGCCCTCGCATTACAACTACTTTCTTACCTATACTAAAATATATTGACGGCTCATTGTCGCAGCTTTTCGGCACATCTCAGTGTTAACATTACCAAGAGTGTTTTGTGACTCACAGAGGCAAAACCTTCTCACACTAGGTCATTCTTGGCCATTTCTATTGTCCTTTTCTTTAGTCTACCACAATAAGCAAGACTAGTACTTCTCCCTATTGACATTCTCCTCATAGTATATATATATATATATATACCTTCATATCACAACTGCAAACTATCGTTTGCAGACATTGATCAAAGCACATACTTCGAAACGGACATCTCCAAGAGCAAAATCGAAGTCGCTGTGATTGCGAATCTCTCAAATACATCTCCTTTACTTCACTAAAGCTACCATCAGCTTTCGCACTTGCTTGTTTTGCTCCGGTCGCTCTGAGCTCATTATTCCACCGCCACTAGCAAAGATGCACTCTACTCCTCGCTCCATCTTCCCCTTTCTCTCCCTCCCTCGCGAAATCCGAGACCTGATCTATGACGACGCCCTCACTACTCCCCAAGTCATCGTCCGTCGTAATTGGCAGTTCAACCCCATCTACCAAAACAGCTGTGTCTGCGATATTGCAGGAAGGGACTGTTACCGCAACTGTCCTCGTCACCTCGATCAAATTGGGATCGAACACCATCTCGAAACACGTCCTTTTCAGCCTGCGGCACCTACTGGACTGGCAGTTGGGTTGTTGCGGGTGAACAGGCAGGTTCACGAGGAGGCTGCAGTGGTGCTTTATGGAAATAATGAGTTCGACTTTACCATTGGGGTCACCACCAACAAAATCTCCGACACCGTGGTCCACCAGAACTTCATAGACAATGTTTCCGACGTCCCCGCCCGCTATCTAAAGCTCCTCAGAAACATCTCACTAAACGCTCAACTGCATTCCTCCACCATACAGGACGCCCGCCAGTCCGCCAGAGAACTCCGACTGATTATGGGGCGTTTGGAAGCCATTGTCAAGCAACTGAGCGAAGGAGGGGGCCATAAGTTGAGAAAATTGGTGGCTAGAGTGGACGAGTTGTGGATGAAAGAGGGGCCAAGGATACATCTCATTGGGTTTGGGCAAGGGGTGGTGGAGCCGTTGGGAGCTCTCAGGGGTATACTGGAGGTGAAGATTGAGGGCGTCAAGCCAGAGCGGGCAGAGAAGATGGCGAAGGCAATGACGGGCGATGTTGTTATTTGTGAGAGACAGAAGAGAAAGAGAGAAGACGAAGATGGAGATGAAAGGAGGCGACGAAGAAAAGCCGGTATTAGGAGGTTTGGGCTTGAGAAACAGGTGGGGGTTACGGTTCGACGAGGTTAAGGGGATTCTTTGAATAGTTGTTTCTGGAAGATTCGAGAAGCTTCTTGGGTAGCGAAACAAACCTCGACATTGAAGTGCCCATCTCCAGAACTGCTATTCTCCAGCATGATTATCTTATTTCAAACGGTTCAATATACTTTATATCAAGAGATACAGCAACTCCACGACGGAAGCAAAGGAGTCGAAATTACCCTAGCAACAGATCAATAAAAGAGATTATGAAGTAGGTGGTTCTAACGTGTGACTTGATAATATGACTGTAAAGAGTAAATACTTCAAACGATATTCAGAAATCCTCACCTTGATCCGAGTTATCTTCGACAAGCTGAACTTGTCCGGAGCAGACATGGAACCTAAGTAGGGAGAAAGGCTAAGCCGTTGACAAGCGAGACGCCTCTCTATTCAACGATCGATCTCAAGACACCTTTACGAGGTCTTCATCTATCAACAAAGATAGCCGAGAGTTCCATGAGCTTTCTGTCTGTGAAATCTCTGTTCTACTGTTGCGACCTATTTCCCAAGGACAGCCGAATTTTTCCTGCATCTTTCTCTCCCCAGGTTCTCGAATGAGAGACTTGTGCAACTGAATTCTTAGTCTACTTCTTGATGGGATCCTGATTTAAGTTGCTCTACTGGCAGACCTCGTAGCCGGATATCAAAAAGCTAGCCATGGAACAATTCGAGGAATCATTTGTCCTCCTAATTGCCCCCAAAGAGTTGGTGAAAACGGTCAAGAACGCTCTCGAGTCCCTTGGGAAACTCGACAAGAAGCACAAGATCCAGCCCTTGCGCTCAGAACATGACATCCCCCAGTTGGGGTTTGAGGGAACACTAAAAGACTATGCCGGCAAATACTTTGTTCCCACCACTATCCACCCAAACGGGGTACGTACAGATGACCGAGGCGTCAAGACCTCAGTCCTGAAACAGACAGGCCTAGAGCAACATGCCGCGGCAATAAGCCTCGCTACATGGCACCCATCGCCGCCATCTCCTAATCTACAATCTCCCTCCCCCTCCTCTCTCCAAAACCCCCTCACCCAAGCCCTTAGCACCTGGCTGCACTCCCTCCCCGCCTCCACCCTCTGCCCCACCACCATCTCCACCCTCACCACCACCTCCCGCTTCCCCTACACAATCTACCCACCCCTCCTTCTCCTCCCCCCAACAATATTCACCCTCCCGCCCTGGCCCTCCCTCCTCCCCACCCTCACCCCCCACCTCCCCAGCCTCTACAACCTCCTCACCACCGCCCTAAAAGTCACCCACATCGCCCTGAACGCCCCTATACCACTCCTCCGCCCCTCCACCTCAACCCCAAATATCCTCCGCTCCCCCACCTCCCTCACACCCTTATACGGCGACTTCGGCCCCGCGCTCCCAGCAGACCAAATCCCCTCGCAAAAAAACTTTGCCGAAGCTTTCTGGGTCTCGGCACGGCAGAACAGCGTTTTCCAGACCTGGGCGCCGCGGTATACCATGTTCGCTCGTGGCAACATCCGCGAAAAAGCGAGGATTCTGCGGATGTGGGAGTTGACGAAGGAGGGCTTGGGGGGATGGGAGCCGCGGGAGACCAGCGCGGTTGATTTGTATGCGGGAATTGGATATTTTGCATTTTCTTATGCCAAGGCTGGGGTGGGGAGGGTGTTGTGTTGGGAGATCAATGGGTGGAGCGTTGAGGGTTTGAGGAGGGGGGCGGAAGGGAATGGGTGGGGTGTCCAGATTTTGAAAGGGGATGATGTGGGGGTGGATGGGGAGGAGAGATTGGTGGTGTTTCAAGAGAGTAACGAACGAGCGGTGGGGAGGATTGAGGGAATGAGAGACAGGATCCCGCCCGTTAGGCATGTGAACTGTGGGTTCCTACCGTCTTCGAAGGGGAGCTGGGAGACGGCGGTGCAGGTGCTTGATCCGGTGCATGGGGGATGGATACACGCGCATGAGAATATCGCGGTCAAGGATATCGAAAGCCGGAAGAAGCAAATCGTGGACATTTTCACCGCCCTGGCGGAAAACAATCACGGTCGCCATCCCCGTCGAAAAGTCCATTGCGAGCATCTCGAGCGAGTAAAAGATTACGCACCTGGGGTTGTCCACTGCGTGCTTGATATATCTATCACACCAGTAGCAGCAGCATCAGGATAGTGTACAGCAGTGCCCCGTATCTTACATTCTAGACATCCGACCTGCGGTGATCCCCCAAGGACGCAACAATTTCGCGCTCACGGATTCCGCCGAAACTTCGCTGGAATGTTGTTCTCCACAATACTCATCTTCTCCATCTCCTCCAGCTTCTCCTGCTCCGCCTCCAGCCGGTCATGTTTCGCAAAATGGGCAATATCCTCCGGATGGTTCAGATCCTCTTCTTTCGTATCTGCCCCAAAGCCCATTAGCCACCGCCACATTCTCCCCCTCCCCTTAACAACCCAAGAAAGAAAAGGAAAAGAACAAACTCACTTTCATCATGAAACTTTTCAAAATGATGAATCTCATACTCAAACTCATCATCCCCATGATGCCCCACCCCACTCCCATAATCCCCCAGCCGCCGCCCATCCCTCCACCCCGCCATAAACTCCTCCCGGCTCACAACCCCATCCCCATTATAATCAAACATCTTCACCACCTCCCGCACAATCTCGTCTTTGCGCGCGGCCGGGATGTGCGCCGTCGATTCGTCCTCGAGACCGTAGGTGCGCCGGATTTCGTCCGGCGTCCAGACGGTGGAGGAGTCGTAGTCGTGCAGGGAGAAGAAGGCCGAGGGGTCGAGGTTGGAGATGTGGTGTTCTTCTAGTAAAAGGGGGTGTTAGCAGAGCATTGGCGGAGTTTTGAGGCCGGGGGGGGGGGAGAAGATTGGTCAGCGGAGGAGAGGGTTGTGGGGGCCATCTTGCAAGTAGGCGAGACGAAACGCAAACCAATCGCGCCCCAAACGCAGAGAAAACATACCGGCCATATGCCTTGTAGCCCAATCGGCCTCCTCCTGCTCCTCCCCCAGCGGTTGTTGCCGGTCGTGGCCCCCGTGCGCGACGACGAGCGGGAGCAGGACTAGGGCGGGGAGGAGGAGGATGGTAAGGGCGGAGAAGGGGGTTGGGTGCATTTTTGCGGGGAGTTGGGAGATTGGGGGTTGGGGAGTTGTTGGGGTGAAGGTTGAGGTGAGATTGAGGTGGTGTGGTGTTGTACAAACTGCTTTTGGGCCGTTTGCGGCGCGCGCAGGGTTGTAGGGTGTAGGGCTAGCCTTATAGGGGGTTCTTAATGGTAACGCTTGGCATTTATGATTGGATGGCTCTGCTTGGCGGGAGGGCTTGGAAGAGGGAAAGACGGATGCGCTCTACATAGAAACTACTGATCAGGGACTACTTAAGATCGAGTACAATATCTATATTGCGGCCAAAGAGGCACGTACGTACGAACGTTGACCTCCTCGCACAGGCTGCGTCAGACTCCAATAGCTAATGTACATCTCCCCCCTACCATCAGGAATAACACCTCTGATATCAAACGCCAATTGAAGAGTCACCTATGCCTAGCCACCGCTAAATCGCCAGCATATTTAGTATACCGCTTTTGGATATCCCTCATTTGGTATGATTAGGTGAATGCAAACATCGTGTAGTCGTGCACGTCGTGAGTTTGGTAGATGAGGGAATAGGTTTTAGTCGTCGATGACGATGGCGCCGTTGCTGGAATCGTCGAGAATGATTAGGTCGGAGGTGTCGGAGGTCTTCCGGAGTTTTGCAATCTTCGAGGTTTGTTGCTCTTGGATGCTGGGGTCTTCTGGGGTTCGACTGCGTTTGCGCTTCATGCCGATACTGTTGGTTGCTGTCGCTCCATTTGTTCCGTTTGTTCCGTTTGTCTCGCCGTTGGTAGGGGCAGCGGCCTTCGGCTTTCGAGCAACTTCGATATTCTGAGGTACCTGAACTGGTATTGAACCCTCGGGTAGCGTTCTGTTTGAGTTAGCGTATAAAGGCGTGATAGTCAATTTTGGAGGCTCACTGTTCCAAGATTGATAACGAGAGGTTGACCCGAGGGTTCTCCACTTCATCATCAATGACGGTCAAGAAGCTACCTGCTTTGACACCCAGGTCGGAGAATGCTTTTGAGAGGTTATCGTCCAACTCAGGGTCGTACAGGGTGCCGGCTTCGCTATTGATACTGAATTCGTCACCATACCCAAGCTGTGACTTGAGAACATCCTCGACGAGATCGTTGAGTGTGGCGCGAGCAGGATCCACGACCAATTTGGACTGACTGACACCACATACGCTACAATTAGGATTTGGAGGCCTTAGAGCGTCGGTATTGATCACGCGGGCGGCTGAACGTTCGAGAAAGACCTGTGCAATTTTCAGTATTGCCTCTGTTGGTCGAGTGGGACAAGTACCATTTTTGCTTTGTTCAGCTCTTCACGCATGACCTTGAACGCTTGCAAAACACACAGACCTGCAGTCATAGCGTTCGTAGTTGCGATTGCTGGTATAATGTTCCCCGCCATTTCTGGTCTCTGTTAAGTCGTGTTCGTTGTGAGAAAGTGCGTCAACTTACGTTTGATATCAAACTTTGATCTCATCTCAATCCCAAATATGGTAGACCGTAGATTAGCGCTAGCAGCTACAAAGTCCAGGGTATCATCATCATCTTTGTCAAATGTGAGAGTCGACTGCCCCTTATCGACCGACTCATTAGTCTGGCTCTGCCGCATTCGTGCACTTAGTCTCCGAAGACTGTCGCAGAATACGAAAAAATTCTCTGCAAGTGTCCATGTAACCTGATCTTTCTGCACCACAGATGAATCGACTTTTGAAGAAGCACTTTCAAGTTCGTCAAAGCTGAGGGATGTCGGTGGCTTCCTTGTTTTCCATACATCTTCCGCGCTCCGTAGCCGATTGATATCGTCTGTAAAGACCTTGTCGAACACCTTGCGACAAAACTCTGCAGACCCCATAGATTGTCGAATGTTGCTCAACTCCAGTGACTCCTTCTGCAGATCTTCTATCTCTTTTACATTATCTAAGTCTTCGGAATGGTCAAACTCTGGGGTTACTTCTTCGCTGGTTCCGAACATCTCTGCGAACAGGTAACTTTTCGCCCAGACGATGCAGTGTATCGGCTGGCTTGGGGTACTCCTGATGGTACAGACAGGGAAGCTCTTGGGCACCTCCTTCGTATTACAATCGTAGCATTCGGTTTTACCCTTTATTATCACCTGAACCTGCCCGTTGAATCCCGTAGTCCCACTTTCTATTAGGGGCACATCAGCTGCCAAGCACATTTTATTGACATGCCGCCTTGCGTCCAGGTTGTCTAAAGCATTGAAGACCAGATTAAAGCCCTGGAACCAATCGATGCTAAATTGGGGATCTTTGATGTTGGCATGGTGCGCTTCGAGCTTGATGTGAGGATTGAACTTTGCCGCAGACTCCTTCGCAACCTGGTCGGACAACCTTAGCTTAGACATCTCGATACCCCGCGGTCGCAGCTCACCAATGCTTTAGACTTTTTGATGTGCTCGTGACGGAATAGGAATTGGCGATTGAGATTGCTTAGATCAATAGTGTCCAGGTCAACGATGTGGATCTCTCCGAAGCCAGTGAGGACAAGGTTCTTCAGCAATTCGCATCCTATCCCACCAGCACCAACCATCAGGATGCGCGACTAGTGCACATGTTGTCAGCGCAAATTATGAGGTGACATGTAGCAAACAAACAAACCTGTTTGATCCGACCATAGAGAGCCCCCAATGACTGTTTGGGGTAACGGTCGCGTCCCATGATTGCGATGGATTGCTCATACAGAGTGAAGATAGAAGGAAGAAGGGAATTCTAGATTACGAGAGCTTAAGATGAGGGAATGAAGGAGCGACGGTAGGAAAGAAAGGTGAGGTGAAGGTAAACGGACAAGGCCCAAGCGATGGGCGGTAGACGCGCAGAAACAGAGGAGGATTACGGATTTACGGTGTTCCTGGCAATGCAACTCTAATTCTTTAGTGCAGCCTTATGATCGAAGCTAGAGAGTATGGGACGAGCTAACATTTCCAGACTGCCTCACTGTCTCACTGTCATTTTCTCTTTCTCTTTCTCTTTCTCTTTTTTCCTTCCGGTGCTTATCTTGATGTTTCTTTCTCTTTTGGAGTAAGGCTTTCCCCTTCAGCGTTATGCTGGTAGGACTTTAATTTTCAATCTGTCTGTCTTTACAACTTGACCCCAACAAAGCGAGCAAAATCGGATACATGCAGGTGACAGAGTGAACTCATAAGTCACCTCTCTACCTCCGTGGAAAGAATCATTTTCAGTCTTTCAATTGGGTGGTCCCTTTGTTACTTTGCTTAAAGTGCCATGTCGGACGATGAAGCGGACGAGGAGCTCCTAGCCCTTTTACGGAAAACCCTGGGAATCGCAGACTGTGGAGCCCCAGGCCCCGCCGAAACAAAAGTACTGGAGGGTGCAGAACATATATACGACAACTCTATAGATGTAGCGATTGATATGCGTGGCGCAAAGGCTGCAGCTGCTAAAATCTGGAAGAGTATGCAAGAAAGAAAATACGGTTTCAGCTCTTGGTCAGAGCACAAGTTGCACCCAAAAGCAAAGAATGAGAGTACTGTTGATTTCATTTTCCTTATGGATTTGCTCAATTTCTCTTTTTGGTCAGAAAAGGCAGATCCCAAGCAAGCGTTTGCTGTCGAATATCGGGGTAAGAGATGGACGGGATACTGGAGTCTTGTTGCTGCACTGCAGCGAGCTCTCGAGGAAGGTATTTGACCCTGCCTCACGCAGTCTGCAATCGAAGTAACAAATTCTCAATCACAGAAACCCCAATCACCAACCCAGAGTACTACGTAAATGAGACCGAATGCCCAGACGAACTCCTCAAACATGTTTTCAGATCCGCAACCTCGGAACCAATCCCCCTTCTCTCAGAAAGGATCTCCTGCATGCGCGAAGCCGCACAAATCCTTGACACTGTCTGTGCCACAGCCCCCACCGTCTTCGCACCTACTGATCAGCTTAAGCTCCCAGCGTTTCCACGGCAGCTTCACAACCTGCATTGAACAAGCGGCCGGCTCTGCTGCCGCCCTCGTCAACATCCTCGTCGAAAACTTCCCATGCTTCCGTGACGAAGCAACCTTCGAAGGCAAAACGGTGCATTTCTACAAGCGCGCCCAGATCCTCGTCGCAGACCTCTGGGCTTGCTTCGAGGGGAAAGGATATGGGTATTTTGAGGACATCGACAAGATTACCATGTTCGCCGGTGCGTACATTCCCCTCCACTCCCCAAAACCAGAACACCACAACACCACAAATTATCCCCCAGTCCTTCTAACACCCCCCAGACTACCGCATCCCCCAAATGCTCCACACCCTCTCCTGCCTCACCTACTCCCCGCCCTTGGACTCGCACATCCGCCACCTCAAGCCCATGACCAGCGGCCATTCATGGGAGATCCAGCTGCGCGGCTGCAGCATTTGGTGTGTGGAACTCATACGGCGGGAAATAGTGCGGCAGCATCAGGGGGCAAAAGTCAACGCGATCCTGATTGATTTTTTCCTGTACGATACGATGAAAGAGCTGGAGGCCAAGGGAGAGGGAGGGGTGCCGCATCATCGGACGAGGAGTATTTGGTATTGAGATTGGGGTGGAGGGGTCTTGGAAGTAGTCGGGGAATAGATGGTGGTTTTAGACGAGGATTCGATATCCGGTTTAGTTGCATCCGTTGGTACTAGCAAACAGCAAAGTAACCATTGCCTTTAATTTCGTCTCCCAAAACCCCTCCCCCTCCCCCTCCCGCCTCCCCTACCCCTCGCTCTCCCAAAACCCCTCTCACCCCCCCTTCCAGCGCCTGCCCTGCCCCCGTCTCTCCTTGGCTCTTCCGCCCTTGGTCCCCTCCTCACCCTCTCCTCTCTCTCCTCCTCGCTCAGCGCAAAAGGGTTGGCAATCCCTAACATCTCGCAAAACGCCACCGTCTGCTCATTCGTATATTCTCTCGGCTGCTCTCTATTCCCGACCCTCACATCCGCATCATAGACCGGCGCCGTGATCTCGAAGTTCCTAGGGATGCGCATCCGGTTTGTTGCTACTAAGTGTTCTTCTATCCATTCCTCTTTAGCTTCGATTAAAGGGCGGTAGAAGGCTTCGCCTTTGTTAGGTGGGACAGGAGCGGAGGGGTTGCCGAGGGTAAGATCGGAGGCGAAAACGCGGGTGATTGCGAGCCATTCTTTGTCGTAGGAGAGGTGGTATGGCGGGGATGCAGGGGAGGAGTGGAGGGGAGAGATGTCGAGGATCTGGAGAAACTTGCGGTTCGGAAGGCATTTGTCGAGGGCGAGGAAGTGGATGGTTTTGTTGGTGATGAGGTCGGGTGGGGTAAGCGCGGTTGGTTTTGCGGTTGGTTGGGGGCGGGAGAAGGAGGCGGGGAGTTGGGAGCGGACGTCTTGGGGGATTGTTTCTATTGATGCTGGTTGCGAATGTAGCGGTTGGGGAGTGTTGGGATTGGATGTGAGAGGCGGTTTCGATGGCTCGTCGTCGCCCATATCGAGATCGATCTCATCATCGTTCCTAGGCTGCCCGGAAGGCTCTGGCGGCTGGTGTTGTGGCGCCGTACCGCCATCGAGATCTAAATCAATCTCATCCATGTTCTTGGAAGCAGCTGGTCCCAAATACCCTGTACCATTGACTGGCGGCCCAAGGATAGACTTCGACGAGTCCTCTCCGTCGTACTTTACGACAGCAGCAAACGTACAGTGAAGATGAGCCGAAAACCAGTGCGGGGGCCGGAGACGATCCATAACATATTTAGCAGCAGAATTTCCCAATGTCCCGGCTCGAGCGTCAGCCTCAAACAGATCCTTCTGGCGAAACAAGGCCTTAAAATTCCCCATCCACTCAACGCCGCGAGGCCAGTCATGGCTGATGCCTATGTCCACCTGGGTTCTGATTTGCAGTAGCTTCCTTACATCTAGTTCCCTCACGTGGTAGATGCTCTTGACATCGTCTTGATTGTATGGGAGACGTTCGTGGTGCTGCTTGTTATAGTTGTAGCCTTTCCAGATGCCAGAGAGACCTGCTATTCGAAGGGGACCAAAACGGACGACATTTGCAGCTCCGAGGTAAAAAATGTTCGGAGCTACCCATCCACCATAGTAGAGCTCGAAAAGATGGTTGCTTGCTTCATGGTTTCCACCCACGAAAATGGTCAAATAGGGAGCCGTTCGCTTGCCGCTGTAGTATTCATGGAAATCGCCAATCTCACGGAATTTGAGAGGGACGGACATGCAATTCAGATCATAGGAGTTTCGGACTGCCTAAGGATGTTATTTTCGAATAAGAATTCGAACGCGATCCTGAGTATCAAAAGTACCTGAAAGTCCCCTCCTATAATGAGGAGTTCGACACCGTCCCAATTGTTGATCTCACATGATTTCTTAATGGAAGCATAGATGGCGTGAAGTGTACCATGCCCCTACGATAACGATCAGACAACCACTCAAGAGCAAGCAAAGTGGTGCTTACACAGCCTTCAATGGCGATGCGCATGATGTTTCCTAATAGTCACTTCGTGCCCTCAAATGCAGCTTCAGAGCTGGCCGTGCATTCCTCTATAGGCGATTTCTCCCGATACAGATGCGGTATCTCATAGCTGTTTCGCATTGAGCACACTAGTGAGACTTATAGAAGCGGAGTTAAGTGATCCCATATATGTTACTGACACAATTGGCTTGCCCATGTTTACATCGAAGAACCACCGGGTAGGGCTAGAAGTGACCGAAAGCTAAGACCAATCGGTTAAGACTTTATGGATCATCCCGCCAATGCATGGAGCCGAGAGGAGCTAAGGTACTGTACAGTACCTACCTTACCTACTTGTACCTACACAGTACGGAGCTACTATCTACTACTTTAGGCCCATTCGGAGGTCGCCAACAATTAACAACCTCCCATTGTCGAACCTGCAATAAACTCCGATTCTTTTGCCGTCGACGACGCTCTACAATGTAACTACAATACCGAGCAAACTATGGCTTCTGCTACGGTGACCGCGCGGCTGAAATTTCTCGACGTCTCAGCACACCACTACTCCACCATCGCACCAGCGACATCAGCGCATTTAATGCTCGAACGCATGACTGTGGCTACCGAAAATGAGATAGCTCCGCCAAAAGGAGCCGATCCAAATGTTGCTTGCGGTGCTTGTGGCACCATCAGAATTCCTGGGTGGACTTCGCGGATCACAATTAATGATCGTTCTAAATCAAAGGTTTCTTCGAAAGCGAAGAAGCGTCGATCCAGTGCAACGGTAAAATGTCCTGCTGAGAAACATGTTGTGGTCGAGTGTCTCACGTGTCATCGAAAAACTACCACACCAATGCAGACATCTCAAGGACATAGATTTGGCCGACCACGAATTCACAACGCTGCTAGTACCTCTGGCACGATTTCTGCGGAGCCTGCTCTGTTGAGCGCGCCTAAAGTAGGGAATCAAGTCCAGATCTCTCCAAATCCCGTCTCGGTGAACATTAGCAGCAAGAAGAGAGCCAAGACCCGGAAGCAGAGTGGGTTGCAAGCTATGTTGGACAAATCCAAGGGAACGGGAAGTTCCTCGGGCTTCGGATTGGACCTTATGGATTTCATGAAGCAAGCGTGAGAGAGATGGAATGTATTACGATGCACGCTAGTGGATTCCATCGAATGGGTCTCATTGTAGTATTACGAACAACCTCACCAGCAGCGACTATTGTCGCGTCGATGCATCCATGAACAGAGTTGGAAGTAGCGTATAGGCACTGAAGCTACCTTAGACAGATCGTTTTGGCGTCCAGTGCTCATCAACTGAGACGGTGGTCAAATTGAAGTAATGAAAGAAGATGTTCAAGGTTGTGGAGGTATGACGAGCTAAGAAAGCGGGAGGTCAGTGTGGGACTCCGAAGGGCGCCGTGTAAATATATGTCTAGTCGTCCGCCACTTATCGCTGCATTCGCCGGCTTGGATCCTCGGGGGCTTCTTGAATCGTCTAACGAAGGTGATACAACTCTCGGATGGGATTGGACCTCTGAGGCCGTCAATAACGACATCGTTCGACATGATGGAGCGCGTAAGAAGATTCAATCCGTAGTCACGTCCATATAATGAGCGTTTCGCAATTCCTCAATGCGCATTAAGATACCGATTTTCCACTTCTGATAGTCAGATCTTCGCTTTTCGCTTAGATAGTCGACGTTATCGCGCATCTACAATATGATCAGTAGTTATGGCTGCAGGTCGATGAACGCCTACCATAGTGCCTAGACCAGCTTGAAGATAGTCATTGTTTGAGCCTCTAACGTTATTTGTGCATTCCATGGGTGCTATCATGGTTTTGTATGTTTCATCTTCGTCTGGTGAGGCTTCTCCTTCGTTATCGTCTGCATCGGCAGTGACGAATCCACCACCAACAGGGATATTCGCAAACCAATCCAGCTCTGTCCATCCTTTGTCTTTTATTTCTCTCATGCAGTCATTGATATCAGCATCGTCGACCTGCCCCCAATCATCTTGTTCCACATTGCTGTTGTCGAGAAGGGCCAGAGCTTCAGCCTTCAGCCTAAGATATTCATTCGCACGTGTTTCGACTCCTGCTAAGCGAGTAGTGACGACAAGGAATACAGCGATGATCAAGGCTGATACCTTGATCTTCCTTGGAGGACTTGCTATACTAGCGTCTGTAACTGCTTCTCGTGGAGGTGGGAGTGTCAGTATAGAGGATACCCCTGCAAAGACATGCGGTGGAGCCTTAGGGGCCTCAAGTCTCTCACACAACTGGCGGATTGTAGGCATAACCCATTCCGGTATCTCTATTAGGGTCTGAGAACGATTCAGAGTCTTTCTTCTGGGTGTTGTAGACCTGAGAGACGTCCTCTTAATTGGCGGCTTGGGCTTGGCTGGGGAGCTTGTAGAAGTTGATGCCGATCCCCTTGCTCTGGGAGAACGGTTGCTCCGTCTCATGCCGGTTGGCAACGCAGCATCAAGGAATTTGTAGAGTTTCTGATATACTCTTGGAGGACATGGTGGCCGAGGCTCAATTTTAGGCAGAGCTAATGTTTGTTTCAACCTAGGTCATCGTGTAAGATTTCCCTTCACAAAGGTTTAAGTAATGGGAACGCTCACACCTCTCACAAGCAAGATTTGCGCACGCGTAAGACCTTGCAATCTCCTCGTCCACTTTCAGGCTGCTTGCCTTACTGCGGGATTGTGCAAGAAGTGACACGGCGAGCTCCAATAGCTCAGGTGGAAGGGGCCCAGTAAGTGTAGGTATAAGCCCGTTCAATGCTTGAGCAACAGACTTATCCATTCCGAAACTCTCACGGTGTCTAGAGCGTAGCTTATTGTACTACATACAGAGTAAGGAGCTCCTTTAAATGCCTTTGAGGTATTCAACGTCTTATGCAAGATTGATATGCAGGAACAGTTATGACGCAGGTGAACCAGTCGCTGAAGTTCGGATCTTATCTGATTAGATCCAAAGTTTGCCAATCATGCAGACAATTCGTCCTTTTTACCACACATTTCAACCAACAGTTTATTGGCTGCTCTATCGTCATTGTGTTTATCGTCCACAATGGTAAACACTTCCAAGCTGTGATTGAATATATCGCAAAAGTCAGCCGTCGTATAACAGTTTCGACTTTGGCTTTTCCAGTGAGAAACTTGGACGAGACTCCAAGAACGAAACACTTTTCATCCGACATGAATAACGAATTCCAAAATTTGCCGATTTATCGTCACTTACCCACACTCGCTGATATGCTTTGTTGATTGGATCTTTACGGTATCCGGGCCCTTGGATAGTCTGTCCATCAACGGAAGGAATTCCTGAGATCTTCCACAGGAGTCTCCATCACTATGACATTTGTGATGTCGGATCTGCTTTCAGTGGAAAAGCAAATGCTTCTAGAGTTAGAAGATGGTGCCTTTTTTCAGGGGTGTAGTTTTGGTGCGGAAAGGAGCGTTTCGGGAGAATTAGTATTCCAGACGGGCATGGTAGGGTACCCCGAGTCCATCACGGATCCTTCGTATCGAGGACAAATTTTGGTAATAACTTACCCACTCATTGGCAACTATGGGGTTCCCTCACGAGACACCAAGGATAATCTACTTCATGACCTACCTGCACATTTTGAGGCTGCCGAGATTCACGTCACCGGGCTTGTTGTTACATCTTACTCAGGAGAGGACTATTCTCATCATCTTGCAACATCGTCGTTAGGCAGCTGGCTGAAAGAGGAGGGAATTCCTGCAATTTTCGGTGTAGATACTCGAGCTCTTACGAAGCGAATCCGACAGCAAGGGAGTATGCTAGGCAAAATGCTGATAGAACGCAAACCCAGAACAAACGGTATGGTAAACGGAAATGGTACGGCTGGTTCGAGCAGAACTATAGAGCATTCCGTTCCTCAAAATATACGAGCACACTACGAGAGGATTGAATGGGTTAACCCTAATATCAAGAATTTAGTGGCGGGCGGTAATGTCCTCGTACATTTTATCCCCTAATTTGCCTAGGTACTAACCTCTACCGCAGTATCTGTACGAGAGCCACGCATATATAGACCATCCGTGTCCAATGCATTGAAGCATCCATCTGGACGCCTCATACGTGTTATCTGTGTAGATGTCGGACTTAAATACAATCAGCTAAGATGTTTAGTCTCAAGGGGTGTGGAGGTTCAAGTTGTGCCTTGGGACTATGACTTTCTGACTCTTTGCGGGAAGGACTTTGACGGACTTTTCATTTCTAACGGCCCTGGAGATCCTGCCATGCTAACGACTACCGTACAACATATTTCAAATGCTTTGGAAGAGGGGAGGACTCCGATCTTTGCCATCTGCCTTGGCCATCAGCTTCTCGCTCGTGCTGCAGGCGCGCAAACCATAAAAATGAAATATGGAAATCGGGGCCACAATATCCCCTGTAATAGTCTAGCATCGGGAAAATGTTATATCACCTCCCAGAATCATGGCTATGCCGTGGACTCGAGAACTTTGCCTGCTGAGTGGGAAGAGCTATTTGTGAATGCCAACGATGCCAGTAATGAGGGGATAAGACATAGGAGCCGTCCGTATTTCAGCGTTCAATTCCATCCCGAAAGCACTCCTGGCCCACAAGATACTGAATTCCTCTTCGATGTCTTCATAGACACGATCAAGAAGAGCGTTGTGACTACAAAAGCAATGCAACAGCCCGTCGCATTCCCAGGCGGTACCACTGAGGAGAACGCGAACTTACATCCTAGGATAACAGTGAAGAAAGTTTTGATACTTGGGAGCGGAGGCCTAAGCATTGGCCAAGCTGGAGAGTTTGATTACTCTGGTAGTCAAGCCATCAAAGCCCTCAAACAGGAGAATGTTTATACCATTCTCTTAAATCCCAATATCGCTACCATTCAGACATCGAAAGGACTTGCAGACAAAGTCTACTTCCTCCCCGTGACTGCTGACTCGGTGCGAAAAATCATCAAGCATGATCATCCGGATGCGATATACGTTACGTTTGGCGGGCAAACTGCGCTGCAAGTAGGCATTCAACTGAAGGATGAATTTGAAGAACTAGGAGTTAGAGTTCTAGGTACGCCTATCGATACCATAATCACAACTGAAGATCGCGAGCTTTTTGCTCGTAGCATGGAGTCGATAGGCGAGAAATGTGCGAAATCAGCCTCCGCATGCTCAGTTGAAGAGGCTTCTCGAGTGGTCAAAGACATTGGATTCCCTGTGATAGTGCGTGCAGCATATGCTCTGGGAGGTCTAGGCAGTGGCTTTGCAGAAAACGAGCAGCAGCTTCTCGAGCTGTGTAATAAGGCCTTTGCCGCAAGCCCGCAAGTATTGATCGAAAGAAGTATGAAGGGCTGGAAAGAAATCGAATACGAGGTTGTTCGTGACGCCAGGGACAACTGCATAACTGTGTGTAATATGGAAAATTTCGATCCCTTGGGGATCCATACTGGCGACTCCATTGTAGTAGCTCCTTCGCAGACGCTCTCTGATGAAGATTATAATATGCTCCGAACCACAGCTGTAAATGTTATTCGACATCTTGGTGTGGTTGGCGAGTGTAATATCCAATACGCCCTTAACCCCTTTTCGAGAGACTACTGCATAATAGAAGTCAATGCTCGACTGTCGAGGTCATCTGCCTTAGCTTCTAAAGCAACAGGTTATCCGTTGGCTTTCATAGCTGCAAAGCTAGGGCTTGGTATACCACTGAACGAAATCTCGAACACGGTGACAAAAGTTACATCAGCTTGCTTTGAGCCGTCGCTGGACTATGTCGTCGTGAAGATACCGAGATGGGATCTCAAGAAATTCACTAGGGTCTCCACCGAACTAAATTCGTCTATGAAGAGTGTGGGAGAAGTGATGAGTATTGGTAGAACATTCGAAGAAGCCATTCAGAAGGCGATACGGTCTATCGATTTCCACAATCTCGGATTCAATGCAACAAGTGCTTTGATGTCTATCGACAATGAGCTGCAAACCCCATCGGATCAGCGGCTATTCGCAATCGCTAATGCAATGTATTCAGGCTACAGTGTTGATAAGATATGGGAAATGACCAAGATCGACAAGTGGTTTTTGAGCAAGCTGAAAGGCCTAAGTGATTTTGGGAAAAAGATGGAAGCCCTTGATCCCTCAAACATTTCGCCAGGCTTAATCCGCCAAGCGAAGCAATTGGGGTTTTCCGATCAGCAAATTGCCAAGTTTTGCAGTCTCAACGAATCGACTGTTCGTCGTCTGCGGGTTGACGCAGGCATAACGCCAGTGGTGAAACAGATAGATACTGTTGCTGCTGAGTTTCCGGCCTTCACAAATTACCTGTACTTGACGTACAATGGATCCGAGCATGATATTAGCTTCGATGACCATGGCGTGATGGTACTCGGATCCGGTGTCTATCGTATTGGATCATCAGTTGAGTTTGACTGGTGCTCAGTTAGAGCGGTTCGCACCTTGAGAGATCAAGGTTTTAAGACCGTCATGGTGAATTACAATCCAGAGACTGTCAGTACTGATTACGACGAGGCAGACAGGCTCTACTTCGAGACTATCAATATCGAGGCAGTGTTAGATATCTATCAACTCGAGTCGTCCAGCGGTGTCATCATCTCAATGGGCGGCCAAACCCCTAATAACATTGCTCTTCCCCTTCATCGTCTTAATGTCAAGGTCCTCGGAACCTCTCCGGAAATGATCGACATGGCTGAGGACCGGTATAATTTCTCACGCATGTTGGATCGTATCTACGTAGACCAGCCAGCGTGGAAAGAACTAAGTAGCTTCGACGAAGCTGCAGAATTTTGCGATAAAGTAAGATATCCTGTATTAGTAAGGCCGTCCTACGTTTTGTCTGGTGCTGCGATGAACACTGTCTACTCTAAAGATGATCTTGCGAACTACTTGGCTCAGGCTGTCGAGGTGTCCAAAGATCATCCGGTGGTGATCACGAAGTACATTGAGAACGCAAAGGAAATTGAAATGGACGCCGTTGCCCGTAACGGTAAGGTTGTGGGTCATTTCATCTCTGAACACGTTGAAAACGCAGGTGTGCACTCGGGAGATGCCACGCTCATTCTTCCACCTCAAGACCTTGAACCGGAAACAGTTAGACGGATTGAAGAGGCGACGAGAAAAATTGGTGATGCACTGGACATCACTGGGCCGTACAACATCCAGTTCATTGCGAAGGACAACGAAATAAAGGTGATAGAGTGCAACGTTCGCGCCTCCAGATCCTTTCCATTCGTTTCTAAAGTCATGGGTGTGGATCTAATAGAGATGGCGACAAAAGCCATTATGGGAGTCCCTCTTATCGAGTATCCTCCTACAGACATTCCAAAAGATTGTGTGGGAGTAAAAGTGCCACAATTTTCGTTTTCCAGGCTATCCGGTGCTGATCCAGTATTGGGCGTAGAGATGGCTTCTACAGGAGAAGTCGCTTGCTTTGGTCGAGACAAGTACGAAGCGTACATCAAGGCTTTGATGTCGACCGGCTTCAGATTACCAAAGAAGAATATATTGCTATCGATCGGTACATACAAAGAAAAGGCGGAAATGCTGCCTTCCATCCGAAACTTGCATAAAATGGGATACAATTTGTTTGCCACTGCTGGGACGGCGGACTATCTAGAAGAGCACGGCATTCCTGTGCAGTACCTCGAGCTTTTAAGTAATGAGCAAGATAATCAAAAATATGAACACTCACTAATACAGCACTTGGCCAACAATCTCATTGACTTATATATCAACCTACCCTCCAGCAACAGATCTAGACGCCCCGCAAATTACATGAGTCAGGGTTATAGAACTCGAAGAATGGCTGTAGATTACCAGACTCCCTTGGTTACCAACGTCAAAAACGCGAAAATTCTGATTGAGGCAATAGCTAGACACTATGACTTCGAAATCTTGAACATCGACTTTCGGACAGGTCATCGGACAGTGGTCTTACCGGGCTTGATCAATATCGCAGCGTTCGTTCCTGGCATATCGGTTAGTGGTAGTGATGACTTCCAGCTAGTCACAAAAGCTTCGATTGCCGCTGGGTTTAGCATGATTCGGGTCATGCCGCTGGGACTTGAAGGATCTTTGACAGACACACGAGCACTCAGTATAGCGCAGCATAACGGTAGGCGAGGGGCTTCCTGCGACTATAACTTCTCCGTTGCCGCTACGTCAACAAACGCGGAGCAAGCCAGCCAAGTGATAAGTGAGGTTGGGTCTCTTTTTATTCCATTCAATCATCTTTCCTGCAACATCAGTAGAGTTGCCGCCATCACATCCCATTTCGTTGCGTGGCCAGACAACAAACCTATGATTACGGACGCAAAGACGACCGACCTTGCATCGGTCATGTTACTGGCCAGTCTACATAATCGGAAGCTACATGTAACAAGTGTGACAACAGAAGATGATATAAAGCTCATTGCGCTAAGCAAATCGAAAGGATTGAGGATCACCTGTGATGTTTCGGTCTATTCGCTTTTCCTATCGCAAGAAGACTACCCTCAGTGCTCTTTCCTACCAACAATCAAGGATCAAAAGGCATTATGGGAGTATATGGCTACCATCGACGTCTTTTCTGTTGGCAGTCTCCCGTATCAGGTTGCTTTTGAGATGAAAGAGACAACTTCACCGGCAACAGGTATTGCCGATACCATCCCATTGCTATGCACCGCCGTCTCCGAAGGCCGGTTGACTATAGAGGATATCACTGCAAAGTTGCATGATAACCCCAAGGAGATTTTTGAGCTCCATGAACAAACTGGAACCTCAATTGAGATCGAAATGGATAGGCCCTATGCGATACGGACTTCCCGAACTTGGTCACCTTTCGCTGGGAAGACCATGCGCGGCTCAGTACAGAGAGTCATCTTTCAGGATCGGACGACTTGCCTCGATGGCGAGATTATGCCAAACGCACCGCACGGAGCCGACATGTCTACGCATTCAATCCAGTCGAACCAGACTCACTCGCCTGCTTTTAATGCAACAATTTCGCCTAGCTTAGGCCCAAAACCGGATAGCAACCACGGCCGGCGTCAATCTGGACTTGCTGCCCAACCGGCCTTCCGACGACGACAACCTGAATCGCAAGCCATGCAGTCTCCGAGTGGTACAATGTCTGCAAGCGCTGAAGAGTTTGGGCCTCCACTTCCTTCAGTCCTCCATCCTGTGACATCCTTATCGTTGTCTCTTCTGGAATCCCTGGCCCATTCTCCATTCAAACAAAAGCACATTATCTCCGTCTCTCAGTTCACCCGCCATGACCTTCACGTCCTCTTCACCGTGGCCCAAGAAATGCGCCTCGGTGTCCAACGCCAAGGCGTTCTTGATATCCTCAAAGGCCGCGTCCTCTGCACCCTCTTCTACGAACCCTCGACCCGCACCTCCGCCTCCTTTGACGCCGCCATGCAGCGCCTGGGCGGCCGCACGGTCGCCATTGCTACAACCCACTCCAGCAGCCAAAAGGGCGAGACCCTTGAAGATACCATCAGAACCCTAGGCTGCTACGGCGACGCCGTCGTTTTGCGTCACCCAGACGAATCTAGTGCCGATATTGCGGCTAAATGCTCCTCGGTCCCAATAATCAATGGAGGAAATGGCAGCCGCGAACACCCCACCCAAGCCTTTCTTGACCTCTTCACTATCCGCACTGAGCTGGGAACCGTCACCCGTCGTACCATCACCTTCATCGGCGACCTCCGCTACGGCCGCACCGTACACTCCCTCATTAAACTCCTCCAACACTACGAAGGCGTGCGCGTGCAACTGATCTTCCCTCCCACCCTCGCCTTACCCGCTGACGTGCGCCAGCAACTAGTTTCCTCTGGCCAACTCGTTTGGGCCGGCAACGAACTCACGAAAGAGGTCGTCGGCAGATCAGATGTGCTGTATTGTACGCGGGTTCAGAAAGAGCGGTTTGAGGATTTGGAGGAGTATGAAAGGCTGAAGAATAGTCTTGTGGTGGATGGGGCGGTGCTGAAGCATGCCAAGAGCCACATGATTGTCATGCATCCGCTGCCAAGGAATCAGGAGATCGGGGTGGATGTGGATCTGGATTTAAGGGCAGCTTATTTCAGGCAGGTGAGTTGGGCATCTACGTGCGAATCTCTGGGAATCGTTTGGCGCGAAACTAACGTTGGTGTTTTTCGATAGATGCGGTACGGACTTTACGTCCGCATGGCTCTGCTCGCGCTCGTCCTGGCCCCTTGAGTCGCTCCCAAGCTGCGGCCTCGTATGCTACAAATCTTCCACTCTATCAGATCGTGCATTCCTAAACCAAATCCCAAAGCGACCGGAATAGTACAGTGTGGAAAACCCATTGATCTATTAATTTGATTCAGTTGCAGGCGGAAAAGTTACTTCTTTGGCTGCGCCGTGCTTCTGGTTTCTGGGGTAGGAGGAAAAATTGTTTGTTATTGTTGCATCGTGTTTCTAGCTCATCGCAAGCCCGTCGTATCGAGTGCATAGAATGGTTGGTATCTGCTGTAAACAAAAGAAATCGCTATGTAAATATTGAAACACAGCACGCATATTTTACACTATGTACTGCGTGATTACAGAACTATGTTATCTATCGAATAGTCATTATCTCCCAGAGCCACAAGGGGATCTAGGTCTTTTCGTGAGATGGGCAGAGTTGGGTATATGTAGTAAGTGGTATCAAGGTGATAAAAAGCAATAGCAAACACAGAGACCATAGATAGGGCGACGAGTTGGGGCAAACCCAGTCTCAAATCCCTGGTAAGTGCGAACGGAAGATCCGTTAGAGTTTTCAGTCCGTGTTTTGTATTTTCAGATCAAGACCGGGGTTCAGAGGGGTGTATTGGAAAAGCGAGATCATGCTCGTGAAAGTATCTCTAGGCACAAGAGCTGAGAATCTCGCTTCTCAAGATATGTGTTTTCCCCTGTGCTCATCTTGTTGTTGTTGTTGTTGCCACAGTGTCATCAATTTCCTTTGCAGTCTTCTCCTTCTCATAAGCTCTTGTCTCTCAAATCGACGTTTAGATGGAACCGAACAGAGAGACAATGGGTTCTGTTAGGAAATCTTTCCTTAGGCTTGGAAGCCAAAACTATCCCTTACAAAGAGTTGTGGTTCTCCTTAAGGCCCGTCCCCGCACCGTTATCACGGCGTCACCAAAGTCTATCCATCTTCTCTTGTTGCCCCGAACCACCACCCCTCAGACCGCCGTACCCACCGTCTCCATCATCTTCTCATCCATCTCCTTGTTCTTTCCTGATTCGCAGTTGCACCCGTAACGTCTCCGAAACTCATAAGGCGCCAAGCCGTCCAGTTTCTCCAGAGCTCTAGCGGCAGCTTTCACCTTTGCGTTTTTTCCAGACGATGCAGACCCATCCGCCACAATCTTCTCGTGGATGAGAATGGCGCTGACGACCTCAAGGGGAGAGCCGTCGATGTCGGGGATTTCTCTGGCTAGAATGCGGAAGTTGGTGCAGCCGAATTCGAGGGTGAGTTTGTTGTTTAATTTCGTCTGTAAGTGGAAGATTAGTCGGTCTTCTGGGGGCTTGAAAAAACAGGGAAGTGTGGGTGCTGGTGGGGCACGGGGAAAACTTACGACGGGGTGATTGTTTGCAAATTCATCGTAGATCGACATGTCTTCGAAGAACCAGCGCATGTTGTTATTAAAAAATCGCTGTACTACTTCGAAATCAAATTCAGAGTCAACGAATATGGCACCCATGCAGGCTTCGACAATGTCGGAAAGAGGCTTGTGTAGTATTTTAGTACAGTCACTGACAGAACATCTTAGCATATGGTAGAGTTACCTTTGGGGGATTCTTGGCTAAAGTCCAATAGTCACGTTTGCCTTCAGACTGTCTCTCACATTCCTCAAGCTCTGCGACATATTCGGTGATCGCGTTTAAAATGGCCGGACTGTGTGATCGGAGATGGCGGTGGAATCCGAGCTTTACAGATAGGGCAGAGAGGAATTTATTGGACACCATTGCCATCTGTAAGTCGTTAGTAACCTCATCTACCGAAACCAAGCAGTAAGAGGCTACCATACCTTATGCTCCGTCAGCCATTGGGGATCTTTGTCAGGGTGGCGATGGAATAGAAAATTGATGGATGCCATGTCAAGCAAGGCATCTCCTAAGAATTCCAATCTCTGATAGCATGGTATTCCTTTTGACCAAGCGGATGGATAAGAAGGATGTATGAAAGCAGAGTACAGTAATGCTGGATAGCTAAAGTGGTAGCCATGTTTTCGCTCAAACTTTTGTGCAAGCTCACGGTGTATTGCCGAGGGAGATACCACCTGATACTGTGGCTTCTTATACATTCGATAATAGCCTGACCATTCTAGGACATCATGATCTAGACTACATACCAACGCGGTGACAGCCCTGACTGCCATGTCTCTATTGTTAGTGTCCATGCAAGAGATCAGTGCAGCTCCAATGATGGCCTCGGCTATGTCCGCGATAGTCTTGTCACCTAGAGGATGTTCCCGTAATTTTTGTTCAGGCTGATTAAAGCCTTTGCCCATCATAAGTTTCAAACCAGATTGATACCAATCACGTCTGATGAAGTCAGATATCATTCTCAGTTGCAGTATTGAGGACGTACCTTGAGAAAGACATGGTCCGAATGTACTCATAAAGCCTATTTGCAACCGCATGTTTGAAAAGGTTCCTATTACATATCATTAACATTCTCTTAACATGATAGTCAAACTCGTCATCTTCTGGGTATTTGGCAAATATTGAGATTGAAGTGGCCATTTTCAAGAAACAGTCGCCAATGAACTCGAGCCGCTCATAGTTCGGACCCATTCCCCGTTGAGGGCGAATCTGCTCTGCTTTGTGCTCATGTGTATTATCCGAGTCCTTAGTGAGGGCCTCAAGAGCTAATCCAGGCTTCACACCAAGCTTCGTGTCAAGACCTAGTGATGCACAGGCATCCAAAGCGATAAGGTATGATTCTAACCTGGAGATGATAGCCGGGAACAAATAGCTCATGGCTACCACCGTTATAGGTAGCTGTGACCACGTCAGTACTGGAACGAGAGATCATCGGCACTACATGCTTACAGCAGAGATCAGTAAAGGCTGAGGGCATAGATAGCTCTTTGTTTCTTCTTTTATGTCCTTTTCAGCTAGTGTATCCAACCAATTCAGACGGGTAGGAATTTTGTGCGCTAGGATGACCGGCTGATTTAGATCCCATTCCCCAGCGTTTCTCATTCTCTCTTTCCAGTTTTTGTAGAGGCGGACCGAGTAATCTAAGATGTTTGCAACTCCCTTGTTCCTGTCCTTGCTATCTGTCCAAACGGCAGCATCCTGAGGCACGGGATCAAGAGGTCCAAGGTTGGGAAGAACTTCAATAGAGAAAAATCGTCTGTATCCAGCGAACGGATCGACGAGAAAGTGATTAGTGAATTGGCTATGTGGCATGTCATGCTTCCATTTTATTTCTTTATGGGCCTTGACATATTCGACCGTGAGCCAGTCAAGAAATCGATCAGGAGATTCAACCTCGTCCTTCACCATCCGATCTACGCAGATAGGTGCAAGCCAGTAAGACATCTGGGCCTCATCCTCTTTGAAATGCTTGTTAAAGATATCTTTGTATATACGGAAAGTGAACTCAGTCAAGTCAGCCAACCTTGCATCCGTCACTTTAAGAATTTGTGCAAAGGAGGTACACAAGACGTCTGAAGTTTTTCCAACTTGTAGATGAAGGGGGAAGGGTGGGAAATCAGGTAGATGGGTCCGTGTCAGTATTGCCAACGGTTGACATGGCCTGCCGAGATTCTCGGGCTTTTGTAGCTCGATAATTGTCATGTATAGTTCGGTTGGACGAGAGCCACGGTCCTTTTCCCACAGATCTGGCTTTATCCTCATGGGATATGAGTGGTTCTTGTTCATATTGACGGCTAAACGAGCATTTCGCATCTCCGGTAAGAGTTTGTGAATTGTTGGTATAAGGTGTTCGTCTAAATGATTACATTTTCGGAGTAGAAGGCAGGCTTCAAACGCAGCCGATCGCTTGGCTATCGCTTTCCTCGAAGAAGGCGTTCCCATGGCAGAATGGATTGGCGATTTTTCTGGGAGAATGACTTCGCAGACATATTGTTTGTTCTCGACTGACATCACAAAAGTCGCTTGTTGTACCGCCTCGCTATGGCTAGGCTATTATCGTTAAATACATGCCGTTGAGGAAGGTCGGAGGTTTTACCAAGCATCCAACGAAATGAGAGAGGACAACTAAGCTTGAGGCGTAGGTCAGTGTAGCCCCCGTCCCTGGTTCAACGTATTTCTTCATCGACCGTTCTTTTGCAAGAATTGTGCCTAGATCACAGTCATTTCCTTGCAACAAGCGGTCTGCCGGAAGCGCTTCGCAAAATCTGCGCATTACGTCCTATCGAGGTTCAGCATTGACCGAGGTAGCAATTGTAATGACAGCTCTACCTCGCCTAGCCGAACATCCGTAACTGTTTGAAGATGCAATTTGTTGCCCTGCTCTACCATATGGATGTACTGTTGCGTATTAGAGTCGTAGAAGCTACTGTGGTCAAAGGTATCCTACCTTCGAATTCGTATGTCGCGCGCGACCTCTGCTCTGGATATACTGGATCAAGGTATCGTATAGATCAAACCTAACACTAGGGGTAAGCGTTGGGAGCTGACCGTTGACCACGTCGACCAACCTGATCACTACATTACAGTCCGGAATATCGAGACCTTCCTCGGCTATAGAAGTTGCGAACTGAGATAATTAGCGAACTCATCTGCGTGACACACGTCTTAATTAGTACCTACAAGACAGTTTAATTCTCCCTTTCTAAATTTCATAAGCGTAAGGACTTGCTGTCGGAAGCTGATTTTCAGATCACCGGGATCTCCGTAGCGGGTGCCAATCAGTAGCCCTATCCGGATGTGAGGCGTACCAAATCGTTCAGATAGTTCTCCTAAGAGTCTAGCAGAGTATCGTCGTTTTACAAAAACGATACATTTGGTTGCCGAAGGTTTCTCAAAAATTAGATCCAGATATCGTAGTAAAAGTTTAACCTTGGGGCTAAGACTATTGCCCTCAAACGACGGCCGGGCGAATTGCCATTTATGAACAATATCCTGAACTCCACGCAAGCGACTGAAACCGTCATCAAGCACCTTAATGGGCCTAGATTCTTTTTCGGCGAGGAACGTTCGTTCAATCTTCCGTTCTACTTTACGTGCTTCTTCCTCTGCAAGAGCGAGAGACCATACCTGATTGGCACACCATTCACCAAGTTGAGAAGTTGCTTCTCGAGCGAACTTGAAAAGCTTATCCAGAGCCTCCATGTCTCCAGATTCGGTCTTTAGCTTAATGGCTAGAGGTGTTAAGTATGCATGAGAAAGCGGCTTGTATGCCGCGATACTCTCGTTAGGACGGCTAATTGACATGCGAACGAGAGACAAATCTGACGTAGTTGCTATTTGGCAGTGTAGCATCACTTCTAATTCTCTAGCAAAATGTTAATAAGTTTTTCGATAATCCTTTTACGGATAAAATACATACTTGGCTGCTTGGACAACGTCTTCCCTTGCATCGACTGGAGACGCCGTCATACCAAAGACCTTTGGGCGTTTTGATGGTTCCTCTTCTGCAATATAAAAATCTTTAATGATTCTATAATAGTCAGACCATGTTTCATTCTGCAGGGCATTCAGGCGTACCTAGCATAGGCATGATTCTTCTTTGCGTGGTGTGCCTCGTCAAAGATAAGGAGGTTGATTTGATTGATTTTGATGAAAGAATGCATCAAACATTGGTATAAGATCTCTGCAGTGCAAACAATAACCATGTTTTCCTTAAAATGCGTCTCCCAAGTTCGTTTGTCCCAAAGATCGCATCCCATCTCACCACAAAAACGTTCAATGTTTTGATCCAGATTACATTCGAGCACGGCGAATTGCTGAAATACCAGAGTAACACAGTCAACCTGTGCCAGAGTCAATTCAACACAAATGAGAAGCACGGAAGCTTTTGCTGACAAGAAAGAAGGAGATGCGAGCTTCCTGGCCCATTGATCGGCGTTCAGTCTCCTGATCGATTATGTACCTCAACAACAGGACTGCTATTAAGGTCTTACCAGAGCCTAAAATACATAAGCTACGCAATCATACTCGGAAACATATAGACACAGACCGGTATCCAGGACGGCGATGATGTTCTGGTTTTTGGCCCTCTCAAAAAGCTCGATCTGATACTCTCTCGGATCAGTGATGATGACGTTAGATTCTTGCTTTGACATCAACTTTCGAATAGAAAGGGCCTCATCATTAACGTTTTGAACGACGGCTCTGATTTCTTCCTTTGCGACTGTTTCTTCTCGTTGGGATATCCTAGGTAATTATATCAGAGCTGAATAAAATAACGTAAAAAGTATAGATATAACTGACCAGGCCGAGAAAACCCGGTCCTGAGCTTTCCGCTTTTCAGACACTCTCGGTGGCTTCTTTGCGATATCCCTATCCGATTCGGAATCTGAATCAGAAGGAACGTCCTCAACCCCATCATCCATCTGAACAGAGTAGGTCTGTGCCAAGCTCTTATCATTTTTGGGACCGCTATCGCCTTTGCTATGGCGTTCATGTTTTGGCATATTACTAGGATTTGCACCACTGTTGACACCACATAGCCCAGTTGTTGGCAGACAAGACTCAACTGAGTCGATTTCCATGGTGCCTTGAGGGACAGAAGCTTTCACCGTCCTTGCCATGATTGACTGAGAAATGACAGGTTATGTGTTCGATGCTGCAAACATTCTAAACCTATTGGGATTAGACAATGCAGGATTCCCGGTTGTGCAGGTAGCAAGCAAGCATATAGCCGGACACAAGGATGGAAGATGACAGATGTTAAAGATGGAGTGAAACGAATTGGAAAGCCAGCACAGGCAAAGTGAAGATAAGCCAACAACGAGAATGTTGACCTGTCTTCACATAATAGGAAAAAGTGACTCAGATACAAAAGTTCTGAGGCAGAAAGGAAGAGCGCTTCACACTGAACGTTGGCGGACTTCAATATTGGTAACGTGGAGCTCTTCAAGACATATAAATTGTTGGTGATGGAGTCAAGGTTGATTCCAATCACCTTTCCATTTGTGAAGCGGGTACTCTCTAGGTAGACATTCACTGTCATTGGGTTCCATTAGTGAAGACTGAAGGTGGGAAATGGTGCGGGAACTTCCGCACCCTGGCGCCAGGGCACATCGCCTCTGCCGAGGATGTACTGTAGATACTCTTACCTATCTGTTTAAATTGTATTCGCACTCTATTGGCCTACCATTGGCTGTGTCTGATGAAATGGAATCGCAATTGAACGTCCGTACACTCTTCTCTACTTCCAAAGCCCAGCGGAAGGAGCTAGATGCCATTCCGGACTCAGGCAGTGCATTGTATCAAGAAAACCTTCAAGCTGCCATTGCAACGCTCGAGGAATGCCGCAGAATCGCAGATCGTATATCCATGTTCAGTGACAATGAGAGTGAAGACGACATACCCACGGGGGACCTTCAGTATCCAATCATTCGAGCCAAGCTTCGTGAGAGCATGGCTGACAGCCACCCAGATATCTTTTGATCGACTACTATTTGGCACAGCTTATATTGCAAGATATTAAGGCAAACCGCAAGGTAGTGCTAGGATTAGCCCAAGAAACATACGAGCGCTATATTCTTCTGTTGGACACTTACTCCCTACTTTCGAAATCCGACAAGAAGCTGTTAGAAAGCTACTTGGAAGGCCGGGAGGAGTTCTCGCTGATCTCAACTACCGATTTCGCAGCACGCAGAGACACGAAGATAGCTCGCTTTAAACAGGAAAAAGAGCTGAAGCTCAAGCTCGAGGTATGTAGCAAGTATGAGCTACTGAGTCTGTTCTAACAACTTGCAAGTACCTCGCCCAAGTCCCACAAGCATTACAGAACGATGACGCTGCCCTTCGGGAGATTTACCTTACCGAGACACAATTATGTGCCCATCGCACTTTTCACGCCCTCGATATGATTGCCAAAGAGCTTCAGATCCTAGCCCTCATGCCTTTAACTTCACCTGCTACGCCTGAAAACGCGGCCGCAGATTACCGACAGCGTCCAAGCGGTGACCACGAAAATTACTCGGACCGCGTAGATCCTCCATTATCACAGCTATTGAATGGGGGGAAAGCTGGCCCAATCTTGTCTAAAGACGGAAAGCCTTTGAAACCATTTACCCTCTTAGACAGCAGGCAGCGACTTCGGGATGGGGTATTCCGGCCAGATCACAGTCTACCAACCATGACCATCGACGAGTATTTAGAGGAGGAAAAGCGAAGAGGTGGCATGATCGAAGGTGGTGGGGAGCAGTCTGGCAGACCGGCTGAGCCGGACGAGGAGAACTACGAAAAAGCTGATATAGAGACTATGAAGGCTAGAGAATGGGACAAGTTTACAGAAGCTAATCCGAAAGGAAGCGGAAATACTCTGAATCGTGGCTAGGCGTGCTAGGATATGATGAATCAAGTTATCTTGTCTACAAGAAGCATTTTCCGCGTAAAACTCGTCTTACAAGTTGATGAACATGACGCCAAAATCCATAGTCAGTACGAGCAACGAGCAAGGCCGAGAGCCATTCCGCAACTTCAAGCCTTAAATCGATAAGCGGAATAATCCCGCTGTCGCCTCTTGAAACCAACCATTTCTCGGAGATCTCACCGCCCGAGGCTTACATTCGTTAATGCCGGACCTGAGTATTCCCTAACGAGCCTCCTTCTTGCCTCAATGGATTGATATCCTAACACGCAGTCTCGAAATGCCAGAGACTGCATCCGAGCCCCCCGCCGCCGATACCCTTGTACCACTTTCACAAGCCGCCCTCAATGGAGACTCCTCTTCCCTGCGCTCTCTCTGTTCGGAACTACACGTCCAAGTCGAGGCGTTCCTTCAGGAAGACGTCGAGACGGAAAGACTGAGGAGCGTGCAAGCGCAGACCCGAAATTCCCTCGCTGTCATACAAGAAGCGTTGGACAATTACAGGTCCCCGTCCTTCAACTCCCTCTGTGGGAACTGAAGCTAATGCCCCCCTCGTAGCCTCCCTTCCATCTCTCTCTCCTACAACGGCGGCAAGGATTGCCTCGTCCTTCTGATCCTCTACCTCTCGCTCCTTCCCAACCACCCCCACCTCCCCTCCCTCCTCCCCGCGATCTATATCCCTCCGGTGCACCCTTTCAGCAGCGTCGAATCTTTTGTCGTCTCCTCTTCAAAACGATATCATCTCTCCCTTACGCGTATCCAGCACCCCTCGATGCGATTAGGGTTTGCGAGTTATTTGGAGCAGTATCCGGGGGTGAAGGCGATATTTGTAGGGACCAGGAGGACGGATCCGCATGGGGGAAAGCTGAAAAACTTTGATTGGACAGATAGAGGATGGCCGGAGTTCATGAGGTGTCACCCGGTATTGGAATGGCATTATGCGGAGGTTTGGGCGGTGAGCTTCCGCTAATGTATGAAGGTCGATGGTAAAGGAGGGCCGCTAATGCGACGACAGTTCTTGAGGCATTTAAAGATTCCGTATTGTGAGCTCTATGATCTGGGATACACGAGTTTAGGGGGTACGAATGATACGCATCCGAATCCTGCGCTCAAGGTGGAAGATGGTGGAAAGACGAAATATAGACCGGCTTATGAGCTGACAGAGGATGAAGAGGAGAGGTTGGGAAGGGACTGGTAAAGGCTCGGTGGATATGAGTGAAATGCATAAACTGGCCTGGGAGACATTATCGCACTTAGGTCTTGACGTCGTTAGATTTTGGAAATGCTCGGGAGCACCCAGTCGTTCGAATTGTATATCGGCTCCGAATGCCTCTTCTAGGTCGATTGAGGTTCGAACATGAAGACCTACCAATTCCTGCCACCTCGACCACGGCCCCCTTGGTTTCGGCCGCCGCCGCCGCCCCCTCCCCCAGTACCGTACCCATAGCCAATTTGCTGCTGATTTTGTGCCGGCTGCCCATACCCCTGTCCACCTCCAAAATTTTGTCCTTGGCCCGCATTTGCCCCTCCCTGTGCGCCCTGCATCATTTGCATCATCATCATCGGGTCCATAGTAGTGGGATCCTGGCCATTCGCTATCATCGAAGCCATCATCTGCTGCATTTCGGGAGGCATGTCCATTCCTGGCATTGGCGCCATACCAGGAGCACTGGGCGCCCCTGATATACCACCAGGCATGGAAAGGAAGTCTTGCATTTCTTTCATTTGTTTGGCGGAATCGGCGACTTCTTTGCGGAGAGAGGTTTGCTTAAGGCAGTAGCTGGCCCATGTGAACTCGTCGAAGCCGTAGTTGAAGTAGTCGGTTTGGTCGGTGCCGGGGCGGCGCCAGGGTTTGTCTTCTTCGGAGAAATCTGCATGTTCCTGTTAGCTATGTACTTTGCGACTAGGTTCGTTGAGCTTGTTGATGTACCAGCATCCATGTCAATCTCTGTGATTGGCTTTCCATTGGGTTCGTATATCGGCTTGGCATCGACATCTAATTTTGAAGACTTGATCGCAGGGTATAAGGAGCCTGATCGTGGAGGGGTTGCTTTTGCTAAGGGCTCAAGCTTGACTGCTGGGGATCGTGCGGTTTTGTTCACGGAGTCAGTCGTAAAGGTTCCCACTGGAGTCGATTTGACGACAGAGACTCGCTGAGGTTGTCTATTGCGATCGTGAGCATGGCGTTCTACTAGATGGGATACGGAGACTCATACGGAGCTTCAGTCTTTGGGTCGTCTTTACGCTCAGTAATGATATCAATGTCCTGTAATCCTACGATCAGGACAAAGCAACGGAACTTTAAGTCAAGTAGAGTGTACCGAGTCACTATCCTCTTCTTCGATCTCTTCTCCCTCCTCTTCGCCTTCTTCTGAATCTTCGCCCTTCTCACCTTTCAAGGAGCCCTTTGGTAGGCGAACTTGTAGGGGAGTCCCATTCTTAACGAAATCCTCTGGAGCGTAAATATCATCATCTTCCTCATCTTCCATGATTTATTATGTATTTGTATTACGGAGCATAAATCTTTTGAGTGATACAACAGCCGGAAGCTGTAATGGTGTTGAGCACGCGCTCTTCCCTATTGAGGCTCTAGAATTCCGCGTCGCGTTTCAGTCCCCATCAATTTACGACTAGCCAAATTCCAAAGCAACAATAGCAATGTTTGGACGTTCTCAGAGCGGGCCAGGAGGCTTGAGTATCAATACCGGCTCAGCAAACTCATTATCGTAAGTTCATGCAGCATCCCCTAGATTCTCAAGATAACGGGTGATAAAACCAGTGTTCCCAGTGATGCGAGCAAGACTCAGACGAGTCCACTTCTTCAGACCCAGCAGCAAGGCAAGCCTGCAGGTGGTCTTTTTGGGTCATCAACAAATACCTCGCAACCGCAGAATAACACTGGTCTTTTCAACACAACGACAATACAGCCCCAGCAAACCAGTGGCTTTGGGAACCCAATAAAAAACCAAGGCGGAGGACAATTGGGATTACAGGGTGCGAACAGCCAGCAGCAACAGAGTGGGGCACAATCTGGCGGCCAGTTTCCTCAAATACAGAGTGGAGGCCTATTCGGTTCGCAAGCAAACCAGCAGTCAAACCAACAGCAAAGTGGAGGTCTCTTCGGGTCGCAACTGAACAACCCACAAGGCAGTCTGTTTGGATCTTCGAACATTCAGCAGCCTCAGCAAAGGGGTGGACTGTTCTCATTAGGACAAAACCAAAATCAGAACCAAGCTCAGCAGTCACAGGCAAGCAATACCATGGGAGCATCTACTGGTCAGAGCAAGTATGAGGCATTGTTGTAAGCGTACCCATGCTCTGCTCGAGAACGCCTTGTAATCTAGGTCAGCTGGCTAATCAAAGGACAGCGGTTCTTCAACTACGCAGAACCGGCAGAATCCTTTCGGTACGACCCAGACCCAGCAGCAACCACCGCCCACGTTTTTTCCAGGCAGTATCGGTCAGTATACCCAACAACAACAAACTATCCCCGGAGTTCGAATCAGCCTCAACGAGCTTCGTTCGACAACACGCTTCAATGACTTACACGAAGAATTGCAAAAAGTAATTGAGGGTGTCGACAACTTCATTCAAGGCCAGATTCATTTCCAGGAACAGTGCGAATTGGCAAATAAAACCATAGACGAGGCATGTGCAAGCATTCCCAACGATGTTGAATACTGCACGAAGTCCCTCGAAACGCTGCATCAAGCTCTCGAAAATGATGCCAGCTCGATTGGCTATGCTAAAGCTCTGACCAAGACAGATGCAGCTAATGCTAAAATAAGTTTCAAAGCTGTCCAAAACTTGAAAATGCCACTTTCATTCCATCACTCTGGTCTATGGAACGTCTCGGCGGTCTCCCAAGCTCTAGCACCATCGTTTTCAGATGAGGACGCGGACGGAAGTAGTAATACCGACCTTGTGTCTTATTTTTCGAAGCAAGCTGAGTCTATGTCCAAGACTCTGGACGATTACAAGAACCGCATAACGGAGGTTGAGGTCTATCTTAAAGGCATTGAAGCGAGCACTATGCAGCAAATGCATCAAATGATGTTTATCAGAAATCGAGACGGAGGCGAGAGAAGCGCTGAGGATCGAGTGAGGGAACTCGCAGCTGTTCTGCGAGAATTTGAAAATGGTATTTTGGGGGTTGCTGGTAAGGTTGGTGGCGCAAGGGAGAAAGTGCTAGAGGTGATGTTGGGAGACTATGGTAATCCGAATGGGAGGACTGCAAGATTCGGCACCCTTTGAGGGCATGTTTACGACCTAGCTGGGAATGTGATCATTGGAGCACGTGCCTGGTTTCCCGATATGGCTCTCATTATCGCAGGTACCTTAGTACCTAATGGGTTTCAAGTCGTGAAAAAGCGCCGCTACTGCTGCTCTTGAGCTCAGCGCCCATCTCAGGTACGATGATAATAGCGCAAACCAGTGACATACCTTCATTTCAATTCAGTTGAGTAAAAGCGTTCACTATTATCCTAGGCGCTTGGTGGACAAGAGCAATATCTCTGGAATTTTGTCGCGATGAAGAGCACGACGTGCAGGGTCTGGGAGCCTTTGCGCTATTCCGAGAAGGAGATGAAGAGGACGGCCGGAAGTGATAGAAGGATCCGCAAGATAATTATTGTTCATGAAACGCAGCCTAAAAATGCGTGAAATAGCATCACGGACCTCAACAGCCACAGATTTGCTGCAGACTCCGATAAAGTGCGTCTCGCTTACCCAGTTACAGCTTTACAAACCAACTCATGCACCGGAAACTTAGTTTATCAGCGCTGGACCGAATCGGCTGCCTAAGCTTGCAAGGCGTCTTTTTTTATAGATTTCGGCAAGCGATGGTTATTTCCAGGAACGCTTATGTATATTGTACCTGAGCATGGAACCACTGCGCTGTCATTCCGGATCTCAATCTTGATGCTGACCAGGGTAATGGGTTGATCGACCCAATGAGATGGAGGGTGACTGGATTCGCGACTTGTCGGCCAAGTTGAGCCTGTACGTAAAAGCAGCGAAACCTTGGGCCGTTGGGGAGATTCAACAACGCCGCAGAATTGCCTCAAAGCAAAGCGCACCGAGATCTTATCGGGTTTTTACAGGCATGGGGGAATGAAGCTGCTCTGCCTCCAAGAACGGAAATTTTGGGGGCAGGCTGCTGAAAGGCGGATTGGTCACCCATAGCTAAATCCTATACGGAGAATATAAAACCTATCTCCTACTCCACACACGATTTCAGATCTCAGAATCTCCATCTCACCTGAGCAGCACGAAGCCGCTGCACTTCGAGTTCGTAACCAGTACTCGACCCTCAGGGCACGAGAGTAATGGAGCCGCACGTTCTCGTCCGGACCGGGTACAACAGGAAGAGGGTTTTTCGGTTCAATGTCATAGCTCAGCGGCTCTTTAAGCAAACGAAAATAGGCAGCCTCGCTTCTCAAGCTTTTCCCGGTGCTCATCGTACCCTCGGCTTCAGATCGAATCGGTAGACTTTTTGAAACAGTTGATCCTCATACGCGCACCAAGAAAGTCGCTGCGGCTAAGGGATCAGTTTCGGATTTTTTCGAGTCTCTAGCGCGCTTAGTCCCCGTGTTCTCACAACCCTAAATCAATCGAAGTGGTAACACAGCAGAAAACCGCTCTTCCGTACGCCGACTCGTCCAAGGATGCATCATCTGAGAGTCGTCTCCCTGGTTGCAGGGCGTCAATCCTCGCCTTCTCCGTCACAGACACAGACACAGATATTCCAACCGAAAACCGATGTCTTTTGTTGTACTGATTCATCATGAGAATAGATGGATGTCGCGTGGCCAAACATGCGAGACATGGATGATGCGCTCCTGCTCTTGGTCTAACAGCTAGCGGTTGAGGGTCAACGATAGACTATGGCCTAATAAGCTCGCTGCTTAGCAAGATCGGAGATGTCTGGCACTTTTCGCAACTTAGGATCGTGGACTAAATGAGACAACCAGAGGCTTGACCGTAGCAATTATCGAGCCAAAGAAGGATCCCTCGGTCAATGCTCTATCACCGAAGCATCGGCAGGTTATTCCTATGCTCCGGTGCTACTTAGCCCCTGGCGAGAACGGCGTCGGTAGAGAGCGTGGTGCTCGGAATGTCCAACCACGCCGGCCATGCCTCCGAGGCGGTAAAACTTTCTTTGCGGCGCTTTGCCGCAAGGCCATTGAAAAATCTCCGAAATACGCCTGCTGAAACCCGTTTACAACAGCCCTATGGTATGACTGATGACCGCTCGTGAGAAAAAGACCTGCAGTAGGTAGATTCTTATTAGCACTCATGGATCCTGTGCACGCCCAGCTCCAATAATTCGCGATTGCTGCGGAAAAGACCAACAATCCCTAGGCTTCGTCTTTACTCTTGATTCTTGCGCCAGTGCGGGAATGTTGTCTTCCTAACCAGTCTGAGCTTGTGCCAGAGGAAGCTCGAAGTTGTTTGTTCATGATGAGAGCGGTTGTGCTTTGACAATTATAATTGTGGAGTCGTTATATTTATATGAGATTTAGCCGAATGCTTTCTATGAACTCATCTCTCGATTGTAGCGTATATATCTTAGGGCTTCAGTCTGTGATTTCCTCTTTCAATGTCTTTCAGGATAACGCAACGCGTATTCATCAATAATTTGTCTATACTAGCCGGACCAGATTGAAATTTCGAGCGCCTTTCAGAATAAGTCTTCCACCGTGGCAGTTGGGAGCCTGGCGTTGAGATCTCTGCGATACTTTTCGACGGCATCGAGTAATTCAGAAGTCCAAGATTGGTTTCATGGTGTCCCTGGCCTATTCCAATGCAATCCGGAAAAGACTCCAGCCATCGAGGTCATCAGATAATGGTACCGTCACCCAGGTGTGTTTTGAATTGCCAAGCTTTGTCCATTCATCTACCGCCTCTTCGTGATCCTGGGGATACTTCAGTAAGGGGCAAGTACTTGACTCCGCCTATGTCCGCTTCTCCAGGGCACTTACAATTTGGAGACACTCATCGAACGCATCAAGAGGGTCGTCGCGAACAGACCTTGTCCCCTACTTTAGCTCCTCCATATTCTAGCAAACAGAGTCCAGAAGGTATTCGAGCGGGGCACAGCGCGCAACCACGGCCTCTTAAACATGTACAAACGCCTCTAGAAAGCCCGGGTGCCAGAACTTCGTTGCATCAGAGCAGCACATCACACCTAGTACACGAAACATCTCATGAGGAGCATTCCTCGATCAATCAAGACTCACCAGAGCAGCATCACCTTACACCAGGGCCACCTGGAGTCGCAAGAAGGGCGAAAGCCCATGTTCCTTCAGCCTGTGTGAATTGTAAAAGAAAGCACCTGGCTTGTGAAACTAGGCGTCCCTGCAATAGATGTGTCCAAACGGGCAAAGAAGTGGGCAACTCTTATTTCTCGTTGCACGATACGAGATTATTGATCCCTTTTTTAGGCTACATGCGTTGACGTCCAGCACAAAAAACGAGGCAGACCACGACTTCGAGAAGAAGAGAACGTTCGAGAGGTGGCGTTCGGTAGCGACTATCCTCATGCAGAGCTATACCCTAACCGAGCGGGTGTGCTTTCAGTCCCCCAACCTGGTCGACGAAGATCAAAGTCTTACCGCGAGCTGCGCTCACAGCCTGAAACATCTTTCGGCAGCCAGCGGCCTAGAACTTCGGATCCTGCCTTCGTTCACCAGCAGCAATTCCAAGGTTCAACAAGACTTCCTCTTTCGCCTACCGCTTCCTATTTGTCTGAGAGCATTCCCACAGTTCTCCTTACCCCGGAATTTGTGGTTGCGCAACATAATCATGCGTTTGCTGATGCGCTGTCTCTGTCCTATACCGCCGAAGGACATGCTTTGGCAGACCTTGTCATTCCATCTGAGAGAGAGAAAATCCAACGGCTACAGACCATTCTGAGAGCCGAGCTCCTCGATGCCGCCCATCTACCCCCCTTGTATGGTAGCCGCGATGCTCGTGCGACCATGCCTGCTATCGAAGAACTTGACATCGCACGCGCTACCTCTGGGTTTCATACGCGATCCGAGTATTGGATGTTCCGCGCCTCCGAAGGGCAATCTCGAGGATTCCCAATCACTGTCTCCCTCGCCAGGACAGGTGCTTACTTTGTTGTCCTAACATTAGTCCAAAATACCGGCGGTCTGAAAGCCTTCCCATCGCCACGCACGAGCCACAACGTCCGCACCTCTCAGCTCCCCTCTCCTTCCTCGGCTCAAGGGGCGTGTTCACCAACGCTAGATCGCCATTCACATCAACCCTTGCCTTACGCCGCTCATCTTTCATCCGCGTCTTCCGATCAACGTACTCTCCTTATGCAGCCATCCCATATGCAACCCTCCCACAATCTTGGTGCTCTTGGGCAGTATCGACAACGTTCTCCCCCGCGATCGTCAGCGTTACCGTACGGCTCCACTAGGAAGAACTCCGGCTCTGAAGTATCGCATGGGCCTCAAGCGCATGCTCCACAGGATAGCCTTCGGCACCTGCAGCTGCCGCCGATTCGCACGTCAGGTGGCGATATCGGTAGTGAGCCGAGGCGGTCGTCCGGAGGGCGCAGTCAGCCGTCAAGCGGGAAGCAGAGCCCAGCCAAGGGGAGCCCAGTAAGTGGAAGGAAGAAAAAAAGGAGAAGGGTTGAGATTGGGGATATGTTGCGTTGATGGGCAATTTCAGGAAGGACGACGAACCAAGGATGCATGATCTTCGCCGACGTCTACGCCTGTCTTACAATCAACCAGCGACTAGTAGCTACTGAAAATGCAGTGGAGTAACACTGTATACCATTCACTCTGTACAATACGATGGAGTATGGACATTTTTGCTGCGGTTCTTCTGGAGTGTTACTGTGCGGGCACTTTCGCCTGGACCAGTCGTTTTCGAGTTACTTTAGCGTTGCTCGGGATATGGAGAATTAGGTTTCACCAATGGAAGGGATATCATGCAAACCCCGGAGGACTGAAAGGAACTCTCTGGGAAAAGACCTCTCTACACGACACACTGGCTTCGCTGGGACACAAGGTGCGTATTTGGGCAACGGAAACATATGAACATAGAGAATATAAGAAGAAACAACTATCACTCACCATCGGACAACACTCCCAAAACTCACACTGGAAAGACGTCATACGGCAGGATACATATACGGAAAACCCTCATTCACCACACGTAAGGCATCGGCATGCTTGGGCGGTAGGATTGCTCGGTTCATGCGCGTTCATACAGGAAAAATGGAAGCTTGGGCAGCTGGACTGTGGGATACTGTACAAAACTTCAGAAAAAAAAATAGATAGAGTTTATGATAGGGAACAGCAATGTCCATTTATTGAGAGAGTTTCCGGGTGGGGGGCGATGTGTAATGAAGAACGTGCGTGATGGTGCGTTGGTTTTCGTATATGTTAGCATGGGACGTCAATACCTGGGTAGACTGCTAAAACCGCTCTATCATCAGCACCTCGAAATGCAAATAGACCCTCGGCCGCGACACCAGCGCCGTAAAAATACCCCCCCACCGACTCCTCAGCAAACGCTCAAAAATGCCGTAGCAAACCAGTTTCCCTCAACCAACCCTCTCATCCCAATACCTTCAACTTCTTCTTCTTCTTCCCCTCCTCCTTCACTCCCCCCGTCGCTTTCGGCTTTCCCCCCTGAAAATCCCTCCAACTCCCAATCCTACTCTCCCGACTATCCTCCCACGCAACCTCATGCTCCCTCCTCCGCTTCCTCCCCTCCACCTCCTCATCCACCTTCCTCTGCTCCCTCCCCTCCTCCTGCATCTGGGCCCTCAATTGCTTCCGTCGCCTGTGTTCAGCATCCACGAGCACCTCGACCGTTTTCTTCCTCCACGCCTCCTTCATTTCGCTGTTCATGTCTTTGACTTCGGGCGAGTCAACGGTGAGTTTTCGTTCGCGAAGCAGCAGCATGCGGGCGTCGGCGATGCATTCGTCGAGGTGGGTGCGGGATTTTTCATCCAGCAGGGTGGTTTGGGCTTTTTTGAGGCGGTCGAAGGCGTCGGGGGCGGAGAGGTTGGAGGATTTGTCCGGATGGATGAGGAGGGAGAGGGAGCGGTAGGTGGCTTTTATGGAGGAGTCGGGGACGCCGGGTTGGAGGTTCAGGATTGCGTAGCTGGGGATGATTGTTAGTGAGTTTTTAATCGAACCGTTGGGAAGGGGAGTCGGTTTAGGCTAAAGAGCCCCAACAAAACACCGGGATAAAGACAGCAGGGGGTGATAAGGTGTCTTACGCATCTAGCTTGAAGGCTTTGAGTATACGGTCGATTTCAGCATCCTAAGTGAGAGGTCAACTTGTGGGACGTATTTATACATTACCAGGGTGACGGACCTTGTTGAATTCTGATGCCTCTTTCTCGAGGGCATCAAGCGCTTCAAGCTCATCTTTGTCTTCTTTCTCCGCGACTGTCATAATGTCGATTGGCTACTGTAAACGAGTGTGATCTGATGTAGAACAAGAGCACCTTAGATTACCGTATCGATAAGACTAGCGCATATATATTTCACTTTCCAGTCTCTGATGTTATCCCACCTGTGGAGGAATTCTCTGGGCTTCATGAGACAATGTAATGGCACCAATGTCGGCTTCCAAAAAGAAACCTCCAGAAGCCAATTCTCAGGCCCGGCCTCTCAAAAGAAAGCGCGACGATGAAGACCTAGATTCCTTGAATCAGCGAGTTCAAGAAATTGATCCAAAAGAGAACGAATACAAGACTTTTACAGACCTCCCTCTCTCGCAGACCACCGCATCTGGACTTGAAGCTTCGCATTTTAAAGCTCTCGCCGACATCCAACAAAAAGCCATCCCCTTCGCACTGAAAGGCTCAGACATCCTAGGCGCAGCAAAAACCGGCAGCGGGAAAACTCTCGCCTTTCTTATACCAGTGCTAGAAAATCTCTATCGCAGAAAACGGACGGAGCTGGATGGCCTTGGGGCGCTCATACTATCACCCACGCGGGAACTGGCAATACAGATCTTTGAGGTCCTCCGAAAGATCGGGCGTTACCATACTTTCTCAGCGGGCCTGGTGATAGGAGGGAAGAGTTTACAAGAAGAGCGCGAAAGGTTAGGTCGGATGAACATCCTTGTTTGTACACCTGGACGAATGCTGCAACATATGGACCAGACAGCTGCATTCGAGATCGATAACCTGCAGATGCTGGTACTGGATGAGGCGGACAGGATTATGGATATGGGGTTTCAAAGTACGGTGGATGCGATTGTGGAGCATTTACCAAAGGAGAGACAGACGTTGCTGTTCAGCGCCACGCAAACGAAAAAGGTGTCTGACTTGGCCAGGTTGAGCCTGAGAGATCCGGAATATGTGTCTGTTCATGAGGCGGCTAGCAGTGCTACACCATCGACGTTGCAGCAGAACTACATTACTACGCCGCTACACGATAAGTTAGATACGTTGTGGAGTTTCCTAAGAGCTAATCTAAAGTTTAAAATTCTTGTTTTCCTATCTTCAGGCAAGCAGGTGAGGTTTGTCTATGAGAGCTTCCGGCATTTGCAACCTGGTATCCCCCTATTACATCTGCACGGTAGGCAGAAACAGACCGCCAGGTTGGACACAACGACGAGATTCTCAGCCACAAAGAATGCTTGTCTGTTTGCTACGGATGTAGTTGCTCGAGGCTTAGACTTCCCCGCTGTAGACTGGGTGATACAACTAGATTGCCCTGAAGACGCCGATACATACATACATCGCGTCGGTAGAACAGCCCGGTATGAGCGTAATGGCCGGGCAGTCCTATTTTTGGAACCTTCTGAAGAGGAAGGCATGTTGAAGCGCCTAGAACAAAGAAAGGTGCCGATAGAGAGGATAAATGTGCGCCAAAAGAAGCAGCAGAGTATCAAGAACCAACTACAGAACATGTGCTTCAAGGATCCTGAATTGAAGTATCTAGGACAGAAAGCCTTTGTATCCTACACCAGATCTATACATCTACAGAAAGACAAGGAGGTATTCAAGTTGAAGGAGCTTCCACTAGAGGAATTTGCTTCCAGTCTAGGCCTTCCTGGTGCCCCAAAGATCAAGTTCTTGAAAGGTGACAATGCCAAAACTTTGAAAAATGCCCCACGACAAGCTATATCTTCATCTGAGGACGAAGACGAGGAGCATCCGCCAGAGGTGGAATCAAAGAGCAAAAAGACAGGACCTCGAACAAAGTACGATCGGATGTTTGAGCGAACGAATCAAGATGTTCTTACCGAGCACTACACCAAGCTTATTGATGGAGATGACACTCGAGATGATGGGGATGGGGACGAGCAGAACGACTTCCTAACCGTAAAGCGGCGATTGAGCAGTGTGTCAAGCGCAGAAAGTGACTCTGGAGAAAAACATACAGCAAAACCTGAGGGGGTTTCGCTATCCATCGACTCAAAGCGAAAAGAGAAGATGCTGAAATCTAAGAAAAAGCTCCTAAAGCTAAAAGGAAAAGGAACGAAACTTGTGTTTGACGACGAGGGCAACTCTCACCAAATCTATGAGCTCGAAAACGAGATCCAATTTAAGCAGCGGGGCCCAGCAGATGCGCAAAAGACCAAGTTCCTAGAGAAGGAGCAAGAGGTGTTGCAAGCCGCTGATCTTATTGACAAGCAAGCTGCCAAGGCGAAGAAAAAAGAAAAACGAGAGAAGCGCAAGGCTAGGGAGGCTGCTGAAGCTGGTGAGGATGGGGAAGAGAGACAAGCCGTGCTGATACCATATAAGGGACCAGATGTGGAGGGCGAAGAGGGTGAGGACATTTCAGAGCAAGAAATGGAGGAGCCGCGCAAGAAGCGACCGAAGAAGTGGTTTGAGGATGATTCAGATGACGAGAACAAATTCAAGCGGAATAGACGGGTTACGAATGCTGTAGAGGAGCCGGAGACGCTCGAGGACTTGGAGGCTGTGGCCTCTGGCTTGTTGAGCTAAAGTGGCGTTTCACTCCATAGCTGTGAGATTCATGAGCGTTATGTAGCTTGGTGCTGACAATGAAGTCTAATCCACCAAATCTCGAAGATGCGCGTTTGCCCAGTCGAGGTTCTTTAATGGTAATTGCTTGAGCCTACCTAAAGTGAAGCTAGGCCAATCCACCCAATCCCCGAGTATTGTGTATACAGTAGATAAAAGGTCCAAGCGAGTGTTGCTACAGCTGAGTGAAATGTCGAAGCTTGAGTGTCTTGAATTCTTAGTCAATACCTCGCCATCTCGGTAGTCGATTCATGTTGGCAAGGAGCGAGCAGGTTATAGGCGCTGTCTGTATTGGGTGGAGGAGCTTCCATCAGCGATGATTGCAAAGCTATTGCGCACGAGTGAGGTAGTCCATAATATTCAAACTCGCCTTCAGCCTTGACTTCTGGATGTGTTCGTGTATTTGGTTCTGTAGGATGTTGTCGTGAAATTTTGTACTAAGTCGAGAAGAATGTCAGTTAATAAGCCCTGATTGGGAAAATGTCGACGTCTCCGACCACTCATGAACCTACTACACGTCTTGACTCCTGCGAAACACGTTCATGAAGTCTCTCTATGCTCTGTAGATCAGCCGCGCCGCTTGACCTGCGTCGTATGTTCTCTAGAGCTAGCCCTTCGAACCCCGGCAGTCTTGCGAGATTTCCTCGCTAAAACCCGCTTCTATTCGACATTCTATTCGCCTTGTCAATCATAGACCATGCAGGCAGCGAGCATCTCGTGTACGAGGAGCGTGCCAATGTCGAACGTCCGCAGGTGTGCAGCCCAGCTAGCAAACTGGCTAGCTGCGGTTTCGATGCGTCCTGATGCGTCAACCTAGCGAGACGTGCGCCTTGGAGAGCAAGCCCTAAGTTCTAGGTCGCTTAAGCGAGCTATATCATCACGCCTCTGAACGCGGTGTACTTTCCAGGTCTGTTCCTTTAGACGTGAATCGTTCTTTTCGTCCTTCCGCCACGGTTTCAATATCAGAGGCAGTCAGTCTGGTGCCGGACGGCTTGCAAGCAGTTGCCCAATCCACGTTGCTGCTGAATATATTGCTTAGTCGCTCCAAGCTAGCTAGAGGTTGCTTGGGTTCGTGCAAGGTACGCTGGTGGTTCCTTCCTTAGAGAATGCTAACCTACAAGTTGCAGTTCCCCTCAATCACAGCACCATCAAATGGAGTCTGGACATCAATCTCTGCAACTGAATACTCGGAGACGAGAAGTATGTAGCCAAGAACTTTAGATTACTGGAGATCGATTGCAGAGTCTCAAATGCAGCCCTGTACATACTGACATTGAACACGAACAGAAATCCTAATGCTCTCCCTCACGCATGGAGCATTAAGACATCTTTCCTGGATATTTGAACAGGATAAAAGACCTACTGAAGCTTCCTGTTGCGAATTGAGCAAACAAGCATCTTTCTATATTTGTCTGGCTGAGCTCCGGCCTTCTTTGAGGCTTCTAAATTTCCACAGGTCGTACCACTTTGAAACAGCTTGCGACCTTCTCGATTCTATATCTCCGGAATTGCTGCGGATCTCTCAGACTTTGCCGTGCTCATCTTTATCTCCATTTGAAGCTGACGTTGTGTCCTTATGCCTTCTGGTATTGAATTTTTCTCCTTCCCGCCCCTTTGCTGAAAAGACCTGTTTTTGAATCTCCCATCTTCGTGATTTATCCATATCTTCATCCGAGAAGAGATACCAAGAATCAAGGACGGCTTCATCGATGGATGGTGTCAAAGTTTCGTTGAGCCTGCGTCTGTCAATACTAAGCTATGAATGAGTTTCTCAATGGGAATCGCTTGACGCTATTCACAACGCAGGGCAAGATTGTTGAGCCCATCCCGAGATTATTCACTACTGCTGCATTTTGCATTCGTAGTGACTGTAAAAATTGAATGAATAGACCTGCCTGTTTTCTTATCTGCACGTCACCCTTCCCTACTTCATCCCCCCTTCATCTCCCTTTTCTGCATCCATCTTCCACGCTCTTGCAAACCTGCTTTGGCTGCTTCTTTTGCTTTTTATTATCATTATTCCCCATCACTATACGTATTCATTCTAGGGTACGAAGCTGACTGGCGGTGGCTTCCCCTCCCATTGAATAACACTTGATGAGGTATTTGCCTTGTGAGAGCTGAGGACGGTGATCAGAGAATCGATGTCAGCGAAATAGCTAGTAAGTCTCATGACGTCTCCGAGCATATCATACAACCAGCGGGATTGAGTTGGAAGCAATGGCACTGCTTCTATCGAGAATGATAGCGGCGTGGCTATGGCCAGCAACCCCTATTTCTTTGGGTTCGAAGTTCGGCCCTCGAGTACGCCCAATTGCATCGTACAACTGTAGGAGACAGCTTGTTGCCCTTTGTCTTCCATATACCCCTTCGTCGAGTCTTGCTATTGCTCAGCACGGGATGTGCAGGGTGTACTGCAGGGAGTGTATTGACTGACTCAGAGCGCACCGATATCAGAGGACAGAAGACCACCATTTTCGGCCATCTTAGATCATCTTGTGAGTATTGCACGTTACACGTACAGATTTCTCCACAACACGTCACTTTCCCTATTGCCTCTAACCTAGGGCTTCTGTCGCAGTGACGAGCAGCTAGGTCCTCAGACCCAAGCTGTAGAGTTCCATGAGCCTCTGAGACTCACAATAGCTTGTGGTATAACACCGTCTGACCATTGGAGTTGAATTCTATTCAGCATAGTTCTATTGTCGTCAACACTGGGCGGAGTCTACAATAGCCTTAGGGCCGAAAATTCCCGCACATAAAGCTGACGATATTTAGTTGAACTACTTTACATCCTACACATCATCTGCTCCCCATACTCTACCTACAAGCACCATCTAAGATATAGTTAATTCAATTCCAGATCTCGCCAAGCTTCGAGAATCATACACGTCAACTATCTTTTGATCCATCACCATAGATCGAACAGCTTGTTTTCTAGCTGCCTAGTGCAGCAGTTCTTCCAGTCATCTCGTACCTTCTACCCTAGATTACGGCATCACACCCGCAAAGGATATTTCAAGACATCTGCCTCGTTGTCTATCGGTAAGAAACCTTTCCATCTCGCCAGCGACGCAAATCGAACATAAGCCTTAGGTGATCAGAACTAGGGAAGGCCAGGTATGACCCTTTGTTTCCAGTCTTTTATCCCGTGCTACCCTCTCCCAACGGCCCTTGCCACAAGGTAATTGTCATCATCGAGCAACTAATCCGGTGTAGCATCGTAGGTACGATCTACTCAAACCGTTCTGAGTTCATCAATGCCGCCAATGAGTCGTCAACCTTCAGACGAATCTCCAGAAGATTTCTGGAATGATACAGACTTAGAAACGATACCTGAGCTCCTCGGTTACTTTAGCCGTGACGACTTGAAAGGGTCCCTTGAAGGCATGCCGGACTTCAAGCCAAGTGCAGAAGTCTTTGATAGTTCCGCGCTACAGTCTGCTATTGACGAGCACTACAGCTCTCTCGATATGACTGCATCAAAGAAACAAGAGCAGTCTGGAAAGTCTAGCGTTTCAAAAGACAAGAAAACCGAAGCTGCACCATCGCAGACCACTCCCAAACTCGACGGTGCGAAGCCGCCACCACAATCTCCGAAGCATGGAGACATTTTCGACATTGATGGCTATGACGGCACTGATACTCGAAGCAACCCAGAAACTCCTATGCAGCCGGATTTCACTTTCGACGAGGGATCTCTAGCACTTAAGCGGGTTCAAAGCGAACAGGGAACTGGAATGCTAAATCGTATTCATTTTAACAGTCCACTTCTACGCCTGAGCGAGTCAGATAGGGCGCAGTTCATCAATGGCTCGTTACTGAACTCATCCCGAACGCGTCACCACCGAAACGCGAGCTACGTTGTGCACAATCCTCGGCCCATGTCACGGCTGCGGGAAACTACTCCGATGGTATTCGAGTCCCAAACGCCTGCCACGGGTCAACATGTGGGACAAGAACTAACCCATGAATTCCGGAGCCACAATGGTTCAAACATCAACAATAACAACACACTTTACCGCCAAGATCAACAACCAGTACATGGTCCACACATGGAACATCCTCAGTACCCGGATCCATCGGTGTTGGATATGCAAAATGTGTTGAGTCAGATGCCATACTTGGGCCAACAAATTCAAGGAAACGTGAATGAATCAATTCTTGAACCATATCAGAATCACCACCATCGTGGCCAACTGCATTCGCAACAGCTCGCAACCGACCATCAACCATCGCTGTCACACACATACCAAAGCCTCGCGATGATGAAGCAAGAATCACCAGAGCGTAGGCATGGCGGCCTTATATATTCATCAGCACGTGAAGCACATCAAGATAAAGGGGTTAATACTTTAGCACTCAATGATAGCACAGTACCACATACAGATGAACACAAGCTTTACTACGTCATGATGCTCAAGACTGCTATGATGGACATGGATCGCGCCGAGGACAATGCTGGCATGGTCGCCACCTGGAACAAGATGAGGGTAGATGGGAACAAAGTTGAGCAAGCCTGCTGGGCACTGGTAGTGCGTGTTGATTTCTGGATCACTGTTACGAATTACTGATCAAGAATTCTAGGAAGTTGTTATGCGTGCATATGACCCCACCCGTGGCGGCCCATTGGTCGCCGGTGCGAAGTGTGTCCACAAATATGAATCGTTCCAAAAGCGTATCGAGGCTCTCGCGGAGGGGCTTAGGGTGGGTCTACTTTTCAATTCTCCTTTACTACGGCTAATCAATGTTTTGTTTAGACACAAAAGACAATGTGTAAACACATTATGGCGCCTCCCTACGTCGATCAGCTTGTCGACGATCCCTTGAATGCGATCACTGTGAGTCACTTGGAAACCACACGAGCTGGATCATCCAAGTTCGACAGCTAATGTCCTTTATAGCGGATAAAGAATAATCGAAAAGTAAACCACGGGAAGAAAGTGGCAATACAGAAAGGTCGATCTGCTCTTGGGGAAAAGGGCCAGGGGAAAGGTAGGCGGAATATTAAGCTTGTTCAAGAAGAGGAGTATGAGGACGACGGTCTCGGAACCGAACACGATAACGTGGAAGCAGACTGCGACTTTGATGACGACGAAGAAGCAGTTCCCGAAGAAATAGTTTACTACCAACCTGCCACAGCCCGTGGCAATTCGACAAAACGCCCTCGCCAGACCGAATCGGAAGAATTGCAAGACCCAAGCTATGGGTCTAGCCGCGTTCCGTCAAAGAAACCTAAGAGAGCCAGTCGGTCCAAGTACCAAATGAACCATCGTAATGAGATGGTGGATACCACTCTTGAAGGTCAGGGAATCTCCCCTCACTCTGAGGCTGGCGTGCCTCAGTATGGCATATCTGAGCCTCAATATGGCACGCCTAATCCTCAGTATGGCAAATCTAGTCGTATTGATCCCCAATACGGCCAGAGACAGCCGAACCAACACCCCAACTTGCGCCAACAGGCTTTCTATCAGAATAACCGCCAAGCCCCGGGCACTTATCACGGAAACGCGTACTTACCAACACAGCCGCCTTCGCAGTTAATTCCACAATCCCAAGCGATGCTGAAAGATTTTGATGACTTCGGAACTACCGCTGACCTCACATCCGGCAATGAGGAAGACAATGAGCATTACTATCTCAACGAGTATGGATCCGATACTCAGCCTAGAGGTGCAGGTGGCCAGACTCAACGCCGTTGAGGCGTTTTCTGAGACAACACCATTCTTGTGCACGGTCGCGCATCTACCTTTTCGGTGATTTGGTGTTTGGTCCTTGCTACAACACACAGCGCTTACTCGTCAGCCCGCCTGCTAGCAGTGTTCATTCCCATTAGTACATCACATCCACGACATCTTCGCTACCCCCAGAAAACACCCGGCTTCACGGAGCTCATTCACTCCAGACGCTTCTTTCCTTCTTCTTTGCACCACCTTTACAGAGCTTCAGGAGCTATACTACATTCTTTTCTAGAGACATCTACTAGATCCGCCAAAGCACCTGGTCCAGATGGGCCGACCTTGCTTCTCGCATAGATTGCAAGACATGATGGGAAAGAATGGAAGGAGAACTTGTTGTTGAGGAATGAATGATAGATGAGGTACCTGATGGCTTGCTGCTTGACGAGCTGTTTTCTTACATCCTAGAGTTCGGGCTTACTTTACTTCCTGCGAGCGAGCGAGCTTTTCATGGTGGCTTTGTGCTTTATGAGCGGAGATACCCTGTAGGCTAGATGGCGCTTGTACAATGGCTTTCTTTCCTATGATGGTATGCTTCACGTGAATGTGATATTGAATGTGAAGTGTGAAATGAGCTTTTCCAAACGAGAGCTTGTAGTAAGGGCTTCAAATGCCAGATGAAGGGCAATTGAAGCATCCATACCTCACTTGCTGCACTCGAACACTTCATATCTCATTGTCTGCCCTCGCACTCAGCCCACTTTGAGCGGTACGTATCCCTCATGTCATAATTTTGTGTTCAGATTTCACCACAACGGCATTGTTCAGCCAACAATGACACAGTTCCTCCATGCGTCTGCGTACTGTCCTACGCCCACACTTCAATTACGATGAGCCTACAAGCTTCCAAACACACCAAGACTGAACCTTGCCTACGTGGGCTACGGCTAGAGGAAGCAAAAGATGTGAGAATCAAGGGGTCAGTCATCTACGGCTTGGCGCGGGCCTGAAATAGTGGTGCAGAACACACAAGGCAATGGCTCGGCAGGTGTAGGGGACTTGGTAGGGGAGTATAGGGTATGTGTTTGGGCACGATGGCAGGCTGGAGTATCTCTAGAGATCGTTATCAAGTGAGGGAACTCACGTGTGTTATCCTAGGTCCGTTCACTCTTCGCACCTCTCATAAGACGAGGCTGAGAAAGAAATCCACAGGATTCAAGAAAGGACCTTCGGGCGAGGGAATTCACACAAGCGAGCAGAACACATACATGCACGGGTAGATGCTCTAAGATTTACTCTACATACCAAGCTGTCTAGATGTATCTATTTTCCTTGACTAAAGTTCATACTATACCCTCCTGATTTCTCATCCTTGACCATATTGAACATGTCGGTCGACAGCCCAAAAGGCTTGAGTATCCCGTTGCCAAGCTCTTTGAGTTTGCCCATCATTTCACCCATTTCTTTTTCTTTGGCTTCGTTGATACGCGGTGGTAATGTGGCTAATGCTTTCTGTACGATTTTCTTATCTGGAATGGGAAGATTGGGCATTTGAGAGAGCGCTTTGTAGTCTATCATGCTTTAGTCAGCATGGGTCTCCGTTGTGCGGAATTATGGCAGTACCTTCTTCAGCCCCTTGGAGATTTCCCCACCCTCCTTCTTCAGTCCGCGCTTTTGCCCGCCGCATCAGCGCCTTAGCCCGTATTCGCTGAATGTCATCTCTCCTTTGATCGCTGTTTTGGAGGCGAGCTAGCTCCTGCTCCGTAGCCTCGTCGTCACCTTCGATTTCTACAACACCTCCGTTATCTTCGCCCCTATCCTCCTTCTCGGCCTTCCTGGGGAAAAGCCTATCTAACGCGTCTAAAGCTGCTGTGGCTGTCTCAACTGCCAATTTCCAGTCTTCTAGTTTCAAATGGCATGCCGCAATGTTACTCTTCAGCACTGCAACCTCGTACTCGAGATAATTCGGGCATGACGCAAGGGCCTTATCGTACTCGCCGATTGCTTCCGAATACTGCGACGACCCGAAGAACTTATTGGCCTCTGCCTTTTGCGCATTTGATTCGCTCAGTAATGCCTATCTCACCTGTCAGGGATGCATTCCGGCACGGTGCGCGGCTTTGAGAGTTAAGCTCACTGTTTCTTCTGCCGGCTCAAAGCGTGGTGCATCCGGTGGCTTGGAGCTGTCCTCTGGGTTCTTGGTCTTGAGTGGCTCATGGAGCAAGTCTTGCGCCGGCATGAGTTCGCTTTGACCTATCTGGGGTCTGACAGGGGAGGCTGTGCAGGTGGATTGTTTGATGTGCGTGTACTAAATATTGAAAAACCCTTGTTGGGAGATTGTATGTAGTTGAAGATTGGCATGTGAACACGCGATAGCCGCCTAATGAAGCGCGAGAGCGCATCAACACCGAAAATGTTTTTACAAGTCTCTTCCCTTGGTGCCCGCAGCTACCTATATTTGCAATATGATTCACCACTGTTTTTTCTTTCGGGGTTGCGTCGTCCGAGTTTCAATGCTTTTCAACATGAACTCTCCTTGAACTCTTCAATATTCCTGAGCCTTCGAAGAACGCGTTTTGCTTCAAACACCAAGACAACCCTGCAATTAAACGACCATGTCGAAACCAAAGAAAGAGTACGACTGTTATGATTGTGCGCATCATGCTATCCCCCCAGTAGCAATTCTTCTGAACAAGACCCAAGCTTACCCTTACTTTACAGCTTCCCGAATGTGCGCGCCTGCCTTTTCGACATGGATGGTCTCCTCATCGACTCTGAAGATATATATACGAAATGCAATAACGTAATACTTCACGAGCATGGCAAGCCATCGCTCCCATGGAAAGTCAAAGCCCTACTCCAAGGTCGTCCTGGTCCAGAAGTGCGTTTTACATCTCTCTGGCTTGTGCCTGCCCCTTAACAACCCCAAATGCTAACCTCTGATCCAGGCCGGCGAAATATTCCATGCCTGGGCTCAGCTTCCCATAACACGTTCGGAATTTACCGTCAAGCAATCTGCACTTCAGCGCATGCATTTTCCCTCCGCACAGCCCCTTCCTGGCGTCTCCACACTCCTCTCGACTCTCACCGATCGAGGCGTCCACCTTGCGCTCGCTACCTCCTCGCATGCCGCCAATTTCAAACTGAAGAGCTCCCATCTCCCATCCATCTTTTCCTTCTTCCCCCTATCTCGCCGTGTCCTTGGCGATGACCCGCGGATCCCCCCCGGAAAAGGAAAGCCTGCACCAGACATCTACTTGTTAGCGCTGGAGACAATTAACGCAGGCATTCGCGCAAAGGGCCAGGAGAAGGAAATCACGCCAGAGGAGTGTCTAGTATTCGAGGACTCCGTGCCAGGAGTAGAGGCAGGACGTAGAGCCGGAATGCGCGTCGTCTGGTGTCCTCACTCTGAGCTACTAAAGGAATATAGGGGCAAAGAAAAAGAAGTGCTGGGGGGGCTTACGGGGGCGCAGAGGGATGACGAGATGGTGGAGGCGATGAAAGAGGCGGGGGCAGAAGGGAGGGTTAAAGGTAAGCCGGGAACGGTGGATGATGGTTGGGCAGAACTTTTGAAGACGTTGGATGGTTTCCCATACTTCAAATATGGTATTAGGGGGGAATGAGGGAAGAAACCAAGTTATCATCAAGTAGACTGAGAGGTGGAGTGAATGTGGTCGTGAATGCGCTTGCTCCCTTTAGCTCCCTTTAGATTTGTCCGTAGACTTAGACTAGAAAACCTAGAATAGATGAGAAATATTTTTTTCTCCTAAAAAATTGATTGACCGGAATGTAAGGTAAGGTACTTTCGGGTTAGTTTTTAGTGTGTCAACCGAGCATAAGCGACCTAAGTAAATAAACAAACCACATTTCTACTCAACAGAACTACTATTAATTCTACCTGATTACACATTCTCTATCATGCCTCATAAGAAGAGATTTACAAAGGGAACAGCTAAAACGGAAGCCTCACGAGTCAGCAAGTCAGATCGTCAGCAAATTCCTTCAGCAATTAGATCTGCAGCAACGGTTCTGAGCGAGATCTCGGGAAACTCTTTACTTTCTATAGGAAAATCTTTAGATCTCAAGCCGAATACAGTGCATTATATAGTCAAAGATGCAAATAAGAAAGCTGAAGATAACAATTGAAAGCTTCTTGATCAACGCAATTTTGAAGACGCCTCGCGATCAGATAGATCTTGCATTCGGGCGACAGCGTTGTCTCTGTCTCAGCGTCTAATCCATTCAGAAAACAGAGCCTCGAGGTCATAGCCATAGATCAAAGCCACGCTCTTCTCATCGATCGCGTTGCTCAAGATAGACGATATCGTTGACTTCAGAGCGTCGATGAGAGATAGAGAAGTTGCGGGGGCAGTCTATATACAGTAGTGTCAGAAGAGAGGAGGGAGTGAAAGATTTTGATGAACCTACAAACAAACTGAAACCTCTGAGCCATGTGATCTGAATAGCTTCAAAATTTACGAAGGCAGCGACAGCGATAATAGTAATTCTGATGGGGATGAGACGGTGAATAGGCCCAAATTTGTATGTGGGAGGTGCGGGGTTCCCGCTTATGCTCGGTTGACACACTAAAAACTAACTCGAAAGTACCTTAGCTCACAATTATGCCGCTAGGGTTGCTCGTGTTCAAGTCAACCGTACCTAAAGCTTCGGTCGTTTCGAACGATTAACTTCCCAATCCCAGATGTTGGCTCCTCTCCCAATGGTTTCGTCGAATCCTTCTACCAATCCTCCCTCACGGGTCTCAACTCCTAATCCGTCGGTTAACAATTCCCGATTCACCTCCGCCTCAACTGCCGAAGACCTTCTAAAATCCCAAACCGTCGGCCTGGTTCACCTTTCCGATTTCCGCAAACGTCGCGCTGAGGCGCTCGAGCAGAAGGAACGTGAGGCCGGGAATTTTGGTCGATTTACGCCCGGCTCAACCTCTTGTGGTGGCACTCCAAGTGACGGGTAAGTTGTCTGCAAGGCACAACTACATCTGCGCATGCAACGAGCTAATGGTCAAAGCACAGTGTTTCGACGCCCGGCCAGCCACCGAAGAGAAAACGAAAGCCGGTAGCGAAAGGGAAGTTGTCATTCGGCGTAGACGAGGAAGATAGTGGGAATGCACACTCTACGATGGCCTCCGCGGCTGAAAGCCCGACGTCGGATACACCAGAAGGGCAACCATCACGGATAGCGTCACCAGCACCATTACGCATCGACGATGCCATCGAGAGGAAGCGTCTCGGTGCCAATTCCAATGTCAGTGTCGCCCCCAAGGCAATGACCAAATCTGCTCTCCTTCGCGAAGCCCAAACACGTGAACAGCTACGGAAGGAATTTCTGCAAATGCAAGAAACCGTAAAAGCAACAGAGATCGTCATTCCCTTTGTCTTTTACGACGGAACCAACATACCCGGCGGAGCTTGCAAAGTAAAAAAGGGTGACTACATCTGGGTATTACTGGATCGCAGCCGAAAAGTCGGCGCAGAACTTGGTGTTGGCGGTGGGGAGAAAGCCAACAGTCGGCGCGAATGGGCGAGAGTGGGCGTCGACGATCTTATGCTGGTGAGAGGCGAGGTCATAATACCGCACGTAAGTATTAACACTGGAACGCGTCAGGAAGATTGATTAATGGCTCGTCTGCAGCACTACGAACTGTATTACTTCATCGTCAACAAAATCATTGGCCCCAACAGCACCCTTTTATTTTCCTATACGTCTACTGTCCTTCCTCCATCAGATTCTCCATTGAGCTCCCGTTCACCGTCGCCTGAGCCAAGTCACCTCACCCTACCTTCGAAACAAGCTCTTAACAACGGCATTGTGGCATCAGCCGACTCTCGTCTTGAGGGTTACAACGACGACCCGAATTTCACCAAAGTGGTAGATAGAAGATGGTATGAGCGAAACAAGCATATATTCCCGGCCAGTGTTTGGGAGGAGTTCGACCCGGGAAAGGATTATTCGAAGGGGAAGAGGCAGGACACAGAGGGCAATGCGTTCTTCTTTAGTTGAACCTAATTGCAGACAGTCGTATGTTGAAGATAGTCACTTGGCCAAGTACCCAATCTCTCTCTCAATCCAAAGAATTTCGCATGTGCTTTGAAGATAAGTACTCCAGATCATGATTATGATCTATGAAATACCGAGGTGAGTATATTGTAGATATTATGTGGTTAGAATTTTTCGAGCATAAGTGCTTTAGGTCCCTCCAATCTCCTTGTCAAAACTATGGGCGGTTGCGCCGATGCTTTTCGTACTACCTTCATTGTCGAAATCTTGTAGCCGCTAAATCTATCTATACTTCTTGAAATCCAGTGCAATTTCACCTTTACGGTTTCTTGAGGCAAACGAGTGTATTTCTTGACCTGTCAAGCACGCGTCCAACAAACGTGCTATCTAAACTCGACCCTCCCAGGTGAGTACAGTCGCCCTAGACCTTTGAAGGCACAGTGTATCCACTTCGAGACAGATATTTCAGCCCAACGATGGATTTTACGCTACGCTGCAATTCGCTCAAATGCCGGATGCAGCTCATGGAGAGGGCTGTTGTAACGACGTGCAGGTGTGTATTTTGATCCCTAAACACTCAAGGAAAACACTGACAATACCTAACAGTCATATCTTTTGCACCGTGTGCTGCGATTCATTAGGCTTGAGTGCACCAGCAGGCGTCCATCGTCTCTGTCCAGCCTGCCACACAGCACTGCCGAATCCAGACGATGTTGTGTCCACGCAGCTCAACCCGACGGAGGATTACAAGACAAGCGTTCTCAGTGGACTTAGCCCAAGTACAATCATGGAGTGTGCTGGTCGAGCACTAGCCTTTTGGAGCTACCAGTCTACGCAAGAAATGTAAGCTAATTGCTGCCTACATTCGAGTCTTTGGCTGACCACTCATAGTGTCTACCAGGAGTATCTAGCCAAAACATTGACTGACAAGTATGCGAACCTGAACGTTCAGATGGACAAGATTATCAACGATGCAAATTCGGAACTTGAAGTCCTCAATCAAAAGCTTTCCAGTAAGTCTATGTGCATTCTGGTCGATAGATCCTGCTAAACGTGTGTTTAGTGATGCAAATGGATCAGGACAAGCTGAAGGCAGAGAATTCGAACCTTGTGGCAGCCTTCCGTGAGAAGAACCGCAAGCATCAGCAAACTCAGGAGCTCTATGATCGTCTCAAGCGAAAAGAGATGACGGCGCAAACACAGTCTGCAGCTTACGATTCGGTAGATCAGGTCCTTGGCTCGGTCGCACGTCGACACAACCATGACCCTATAGCGCCCATCGAGCCTTATCAGTCAATACCCAGACCTCAAGGGCAACGCGTCGCCCCTCATTTTCCGGTTGATCATAATGGAGTCGAACAGCTACACACTCATCAAAGGAGCGGTAGCAATGGAAGTCGAGACAGTAGGGGTAGAATGCCGCCTCCTTTCGGTCATCCAGCTGGTTATGGAAGCCATTCAGCTGGTGACGGTAAGTCCTGTATGAATCGAAACACTTATGTACCTAATAAACTCCTAGTTAATACTATGCCTCCGCCTCCGACGCAACACCGTGCCCGGCTTGGACCAATGTCAAACTCTGCAAGCCGTCTTGGTGTGGACAGCCACCGAAGTGCCACTGGGCCTATGGGTAGCTCGCAGATGCAAACGCCATCTCACCGGCAGCCATTTGTAAATGTGACCGGCAACAGCGTGAATAGGTCCAGTGTCAGTGGATATGGTATGAGTGCAGGCCTGAAAGTTGGCAGACAGCAAGGTAACGAAGACTATGTCATGTTCGAATCATCCTCTAGCACTTCGCTGACCTCCAAATAGCTTCTCGCTCCGGAGGTTTCGCTCACCCCAGCCAAGGCCGTGACGGAGGACGCCTCATGGACCATCCCCGGGAGCCACAACGGTTCCAACAGAATAGTAGCTCTTACTACTAATTCTCATACTAGTATCATACGCCATATGAGCCCAGTCCACAGTATTATTGGACGAAATTACATGCGCCTCTTTTCCTAATCGTTGTTCAGCTAGATGGTCGCTAAACAAAGAGAGCTTTGTCCATTTCTTGCTTGGCGGCTACGCGAGAGACTGATATATGGGACGAAGAAAGAGTACCTTCTATCTACCTTAAAGTTATCTCATCTCTTAGAAGTCGCTCTCGAACTAGGTAATTCTAACAATAGAACCGTGTTCCTGCATTTCCAGCCTTTGTCTGTCGAGCTTGCGGCGAATGATAGAAGAAAGATATGGTTCGCGATTACTCGCTAAACAGACGGATTTCTTTGATTTCTTTGTTATCAAACTCACGATTCTACCTTTGGACCTACTGAACGTTGTATGGTTTGTGGAGATGACCCCCAATGTCGCAAAGTGGCAATGGACCATCATATTATTTTTACAGCGCACTGCCGACTTTACGCTCTTCCTTCCATATAAAAGTACCTTTTTCTCTCATTCAATCTCATTATAACCATTTTTGAACATGTCTTCTACACCTCCATCCGTTCTGGCAGCAGTCAATCCCCAGATAAACACTTCAGGCCAACATTGCGAAGAGAATCTCAATAATCCAGCAAACGATTCTGGAGTTGCCCTAATCCCTTGCCCAAACGGTCCTAACAGTGGCTTCACCATTCGTCCCTGCAATTTCACTCGGTCCCATGACCATCATGCACCGAACACGCATAATGTTTGTGAGCAATGCCTCAACAATCAGAAAGCGGCACGGGATGTTCGCATTAAAAACCATCTTAACACCGTCCAGATAAATGTTTGCAAAGCATGTTCCAATCGCCAGAAGCGTAGGAACCCCCCTCAGGCGAACAATTGCACCTGCCTTCAGAACATCAATGCCGGCTGGAAGTGCCGCAAGTGTATTGATAAACTGCTCGAGGACCCACTGGTTGCAAACTCGAAAGATAGGTTGGCCAAATTATATGTCACGCATAGGCTTAAGAAAAACAAGCCTGCGCGAGGGTACCGGATTGAGAAAGATGGCAAAAGGAGAGCAAGACCGGCGTGTCGAGGGGCAGGAGCAAGGACTGTTCCTTGTGGTAGGGTGGCTTCGACGGCTTGGGATGCAGTCAAGATATGCTTGGCTTGTGATGGGACTATTCTCCCTCCTGCCGAACGCCCCAGGGATCCTTAATTCAAGATCTGTTTGTTTGTCATTGATCTCCTTTTGGTGTTATACGTTGTGTAATTTGCTCTGTTTGCTACGCGATGCCTACGCATGTATTGTGGTAATACGTAGCATGCTGCTAGAGCCCTGGCGGCCAAATTTTTCTTTGCTTTCGCTTGTGGTTTCCTCTCATTACGTGGTGGTTGAGTTGTGATGTTCACCAACACTCTCAGGTCTGTCAAGTACAACAGTTGCGGTCTGCTTTGTTCTTGTTATCCCACTAGATCAACGGATTTTCCTTATCTAATATTAATTACTAGTCTCCAAATGCAGTCCATATATGGCTGATCGCATGAGCCCAACCATCAGAGGGTGCAGAGAGCCAGTAGACAACAACCGATTGCCAAACACGCTAGGTCAATCATTAGACTACATGACAATTTGAGTGGAAATTTCGGAAATGATCAAGTTCCATACGTTCGTTTGCCTAATTCTTCTCGTCGCACAAGCTTCGCAATGGATCCCGAGCCAATGCTTGTGTCGTTTCCAAGAGAAAAGCTTGAATCCCAATGTCCGTGGTGAACCGACCAATTTGTTTTCACCATTTTTTTCTCAATTCGAACATTCTCTCTGAACCAGATAAAATCGGTGTTTGTGCACGCTCAGATCTTAAACCGCCACCAGGAAACCATTTGCACCCAGTCTTTACCATACCGCCCTTTCCACACTCTCTAGTCCTCCTGTTTGGCATCTATTTACGCACGTACTGCTGCATGAGCGTATCGAGAAAGGAAGGTGGGTTCGAAATCTCTCTGCATTCGGATTTTCTGGCAAAGCTGGCATTGATGGTTACTACTATACGCTGGGGTCTACAGGTTTGTCTCTCATTCTAAGGGACACTGCGCTCTTATGAGCATGGAGGTGTAGAGTTTTGAGTAAATGATGGACTGGCATAAAAGCTGGGGTTGCATGTCCTCTGAAGTACTCTTTTCCTACGAATCTTGAATCAGACCAACGTGGCAGTATAGCCACATCTCCTCTCATTATTGAAAAGAGGCACACCAATTTCTATGCTCTAACCGTACCGGAAAAGGAGAGAGCAGTTTCCGGAAGGATATCTCGTATGCAAGACTAATCGCGGGAGGAACTTCTATAGCAAGACAGTCACCGTTGTCAACGTGACGTGTGTATACTAAAGTGCTAGAAAAGTTCAGAAAACATAAAAAAGGAGAGGTTGAAGTCCTCTACATACATGGTCTACGCGCTGTAGGTACCCTTTGCAAGTCATAAGGAAAGTATTAAACGCTAACCGCATGCTAGCGTGGTCTACAAAATACAAATAGACTGGCGTCTGGTTCAGTAAATAGCAGCACGCCGCAAAGCAACTGCTTGCGTTGGCTCATATATAGATTTAGCTTAACTGTCTTCAAACTCCCGATATCCTATGTATTTACCGGGATGAGTACACTGATCTCTCAACTTTCCATTGTCTGGTATTCTTTCGTTGAGTACTTCCTACAAATATTTTCCTGGACCTTACATTTGACAACAAACATAATGCCAGACGAATTTACAATGTCTGACCTCAATGTAGAAGATTGGAATCTGCATTGCGTTCAAGGTCTTTTATAAGCCGCAATCCCTGACGCGAAAGAACAATGAACCAATCAAGGCCCCAGTGAGCGAAGTGGAATCGTGAATGATAACGATCCGAAATATCATGATGAGTGGGAAGACAGACTGCGGCTGTTCAATGATCCTAGTTGGGATAGATCACGTTCTCCGAAGAGGGCGTATTATTGTTTCGAGTCTGAATTCAGGAGTAAGCATGATTTTTCCTTGGACTATTTATCTGTTTTTCTGCGTTAGCCCAGAAGATACTTGTGATCTTCTGCCATTGTTTGTTCTGGTGTGAACCTGGTCCAGGGACTTTCCCTGATGTGAAGATATCACCAATGGTTGGTATGACGATATAACCCGACATGCTCGCCGAGAATGTTCCAGAGCTTGGAAGACGATGCCCCTGTCCTCTCGAGCCACTTACCAGGCTCAGATAGCTGCTGATGAACAACGCTACGACACCGAAATGGTAGCCTACAACAATCGAATCATCCTCTCCCCGTCCGTGCACACTTTCGATGGGGATTCGGCATCAGAAATGCGTTCAGGAGACGAAGGGTGTGACGTAATAACGAATACTAGATTAGAATTGATGATTGAGAACAAGCGCCGCTTGCTCGACCACGCTGGAATCGCTGCCGGCAAGACCACTACAAAGCCTGCGGTGATGCTTTGAACCCTATCCCTGCGGAACCGTTCAATTTCTTAGGGCTCCCAAGTGAAATAAGGAACAAGATCTATGGCATCGCCCTCCAACGTCAAGTGGCCATAAAGCAAAACTCCAGCGAATTAAACGGCCCAATTGACGTCCCAATCGACAAGGTGAGTCGTCCAAGCGGCTCGATTGATGTCCGTATCTTTGCGGTGAGTCGTCAAGTGCATGCAGACGCTCTAGAAGTCTTCTACCAGGTACACACCTTTGCAGTGTGGATACAAGAGCCTGCACCTCTACCTCTTTTTGTAGCCAAGTCAACAGGCAGACATCTGCCACGTCCTACGGACCTGATCCGAAGAATGCACATCTAGATCCTCTTTCCCGTGCTGCTCGATGACCCACCACGGCTGGAGCAGTTGCAGACTCTTTGTCTGGTACTTTCGCGCTGTAAAAATCTGATCGAGTTGGTCGTGACCACTTCCATAAAGCCGCCGGGGTACAGTCCAGAGTATCAGGGGACGTTTGATGAGTTGCTGGAATGTCTTACTGTTGTGAGAGGTGTTGCGAAGGTTACTTTTACGGACCTAGAGACCTTGAGGGGGTTGAGGAGGACGGATTGTGCGCCAGTGGAAACGCCGGAGCAGGCTAAGCGGATGAAGAGGATTACGGAGGGAATGGGGGACGAGTGAAGAGAGGTGGTTTGTACATACGTGAAGATCATTCAAGTGATTGCACCACCGTTGTGCTATTGACAAGGACGTGGCGAGAGTGAAGCAAGGACAAGAAAAAAGTATTGGAAGGAGAAACAGTGCTGAGCAGAAGCTAATACGTCTATTACACTGTGATCAATCCAAACAGACCCACTACCATTAAAGAAAGTTCTCCCCAAAAGACCTCAAAAACGCCATCCACCCCGGTCTTCAACATTCACACGCTGCACGGACGAACCAACTCCCCCCATCAACCCATTAAAGCCTCAATTACCCAATCCCCCGACCCTCATCAAAAACAGATCCCCAACTCCCCCATATCCAGGAAAAGCAATCAAACACCTATTCACTTCCGCGAATAAAGCGGACTTTCCGCACTAGTGACCAAACTCACAAGCTGCCACGGGCGCGTGTAGCGGTCGCTGAGGAGTTTTCGCCGCGAGAAGGGCGGGAAGGACTCGTAGTTGTCGGTGAAAGAGGTGGAAGAGGATGAGGTGGTGGAGGTTGTGGAGGAGATGGAGGCCCTGGCGGGGCGGGCGGGGTGGGGCATTTTGGCGGCGGTGGGGCTCTGTGGGGTGTTTGTCGGGGGTGGGGTTGGATGGTGTTGTGTATGTGTGTGCGTGGGTAGGTATTTAGGCTCGGGATGTACAATCGGTAGATATTTCGGGTCGTAGATATGGCAAACCAAAGACCGCGCCAGCAGGAAACTCAAGACGGCCCCGTTCAGGAAATCTTAGCAAATTTTGTGAAAGAATGATTTACAATCGAAACGCAAAGCCAAAAAAAAAACGTATTTCTGAACCAGCCAGAATGCTCATAACAAAAAATCCACCTCTATCGAATGTATGGAACCCCGCCTCTTTATATATACACGCCCCCACACTCCCACAGCTCTCACAATTCACTAAAATGTTTTAAAATAAATAGACTCGTGGTCAATGAGTTGAAATTCTGCAACATAGACGACGTCACTCTACAAATCGATAACAAACTACCCGATCACCTGCTTGAAACGGAAACGTGGCGCAGTGGAAGGTTGGAATGTTCGATGGGCGATGTTTGATGTTCTGATGCGAAACGTGGAATCGAGAAGGGGAGGGAGGATGAAACGGGGCGGAGCGGAGGGGGCGCTAGGCCGGATTGGGATTTGCGAGTTGGATTTTCGTGTTAGGGGGTACATGTTGGGGATGTTGTAGGTTTGGTTTTGAAGGGGATGTTGATGGTTGTGTTTCTGGGAAGAGTTGGTTGTTGTTGTTGTTGTTGTTGTTAGATGTAGACGTGGTGTGTGTGTGTGTGTGTTAAAGGTGCAATGACCTCGCGCCTTGAGGGATCGGTCCGATTGGATCAGGAGCGGTTTCGCACGAGGGATGAGTGTGAAAGTGGGGGGAATGAATGGGACGGTGATACGTATGCTGAGGCTCGTTTGACGTTTTGGGAGTTGTGAAGGGTTTTTTGTTTCTTCCGCGGTGGATGGAGGAAGGGTCGAGTGAAACGTGCTTTTGATAGATACAACATATTCAAGGATATCCATGTGAGAATGTCAACAGGTTTTCCAAGTTGGGAGATCCGAACCATGTTTTGCTAAGAAGATGTTTTTGTGTGCAAGCATTTAGACAGGCTGATGTAGAGCCGAGCGAACAGAATAAGGGGACTTGACATGCAGAACAAGAACCTGCTAATCGCCATTACCATCAAGTAGTCTATTTAACCTCGCGGATAATGTGCCTATCTCCATCGTCATCTATACCCATTTCGTTCATGCGTCTCGGATTCTGGTAGAGGTCAAATCATGATCGAACGCCAGACGCAATGCTTACCCTAAGTCTGTCAAGCCCTTCCCGGATGTAGTGCTGACGACGAGATTCCCAATGTTGCTGTCGGGTGAGGACACCATATGAGTAGTGTTGGATGTGATGGCTTGTTATGTTCTCCTCTCTGGATTTTCATCTTCACAAGGTAACAAGGTTAACATTCTCCCCGTTTGAAACCATTCGAGATGGTTATTGAGTGACAGTGGCATTTGCTTGACATCTTCACAAGTTGAAGACTGCCGTCTTGCTGGTAATGCCATCGAACACGCACGTGTTGTCAACGGGTACGTATTGCTTCGTAAGGACCTTGATAACCTCTTGCGCCACCATACCACCTGTCAACGCGGAAATGTTGTGGAGTTCCGCACCACCTGCTCGCGCCAACTCTGCAACGGCATCATTCAGCTTTGTTAGCGTAGTCTGTTCATCAAGATCAACCATAGCCGTTTTCGTTATTTGCTTGACAAGCTTGTCACAATAGTCTACCATCATAGAATGGTGATTGACTTGTGAGTGGGTTTTCCCTGCGATGGCCAATTGCTCCCTAGACCAGTCGTATGCCAGAAACGCAATGTATATGGGCAAGAGGGACTCCTCATTTTGGAGTTCTTGACACATGTATTTCGCTCTGTCATCCCACTGTGTCAAGTATTCGTCCTTTGACTTCTTCAATCCCTTGCCTGCAAGTCGAATGGGTCGTCCATGAATCAGTCTCACGAATGCAGCATTTTTGCAAAATGCTTCAATCTCTTTCTCCTCCATGGCTCTAGGTAGCTCAGACGTCCGAACCGTATCTGTTATTTCGGCCAGATCTTTCCGGGCTTTCGCTCTATAAATGCTCTGTAACTTGATATAATCTGCGGATTGGGCTTTCATATCCGGCAATGCTCCAGGGAGTGGAAGCACTCCATGGTAATAATGGAACGTGTGGATAGCATGAGCGATTAACCAGAAGTTCGGCGACTATAACCGAGCTATCAGCTTGATTACTATACGCCCTTAGCTATCACTTACTTCCTGGCTGACTACCTCGGCGTCTTTCGACTCTAAAACTTCCCTAACGCCACTAGATATCGATGGTGGGTTCAGACTCTTTAGTACTGCAGCTGCTGCCTCATCGAAATTCTCTTCTCCCCCTTCCGCATTGTTCCCCCGCGCTCCTTCCTCCACCTTGGCCTTGAACGCCTTCTTCTCCTGGTAACTAGCAGGCGGCTTACCGTCATGTGAAGCCTTCCATTCCTCTAGAAAGTGTAGAAGTAGAAGAAGGTAAGGTATATGGCCATGCTCATGATCTGATAATGTATCGAGATTTTTCGTTTTGGTTTTCATAAACTCCAGTAGCTCTGGCCAAGGGTTCAGTAAACGCAGATCTTGTGTGGAAACGGGATCTGGATGGGTATCAACGATTGGGAACTTCGTAGGTAGTTGTACGGAGAATTGTGAATAGAAGCCGACTGAATGGATGTAGAATAGTGGTATTGAATCTTCTGCATAATATGACAGCATTTCAAGAACGCGATGATTCTTCAACGGCCCCGTGAGAAGTATCAAGGTATACCCTGCCCAATTATCTACATCCTTGACGAAGTCCTCTATAGACTGTGTAGCATCAGCGAGTTCTTCCTCACGGGGACCTCACGAACAGTTACCTTTTCGACCGCACGGCCCTTGACCTCCGGATTCAGCTCATTGAGGTATTTCGAGCACTCCTCAGCTCTCGATTTCCCAAGGCTTTCATCCGTGAGAAAGAAGTTGACGCCAAGATCAATTTCGCTCACTTTCTCTTCGTCAACGATAGTAAAGTTACCGACGCCAGGTAGTATGAGATTTTTGAGGGCCTCGACACCTACGACGCCTGGACCTGAATTCAATAGTAGCACGCTCGCTTCCTCGAGCGCCTGTTGTCCGCTGGCCGCCCAGAGACGGAGCTGCCTATCATATTTCTTCTCCTTGGCTGTGGGGCCTTGTAATATTGGAGGCGTGATCGCTCGGGCAGCCATAGCACTCTTGGTAGGGAAGTTTAACAGAGCTCCGGACTTTTCATAAATCGACTTCACTTTGAAAGCTGTCGCCTTACAAGGCTGATCGTAACCCCGCCATAAACACACCCCTCCTCTCCACTGCGTCACTCCGGCGATGGACGGCCTTTGAGTGTTGACAATGGGATGAGAAAGAAGACCACAGGTGCCTAACACATAATACAACACATTCGCCTTACGAGAACACTCTGCATGCTAAGGTCTAAACTCCTAACCGCGACCTCTGGACTATTTAGGTACTCAACAGTGTGCTTCACTCCGGCAAGCCCGCTAATACCCCAAAGATGCATTGGAGCTCCTAAGCGCCTCTCCCAAATCCATACATCAGTCCTCGCTCTCACCCAACACTCCTCAGCCATCCCTGCATCCTTCCCAAAAATGGTCGACATAGAAACCGCCAAACGCAACGCCGCGCGCCGCGCCGTCGCCGACCATTTCTCCCCGTCCTACTCCTACATCGGTATTGGGTCCGGCAGCACAATCGTCTACGTCATCGAAGAGATCCAAGAGCTAGCCAAGAAGAGCCCTGAAATATCGCAAATCAGCTATGTGCCAACAGGGTACCAGTCGCGGCAGGTAATCACGAATGCGGGCCTGAAGGATATAAGATTCGATTCTCTGCCTAAGGATGTGTTTATCGATGTTGCGTTCGATGGCGCGGACGAGATTGACGAGGAGCTGAATTGCATAAAAGGCGGGGGTGCGTGCTTGTATCAAGAAAAGCTCGTAGCAACGCACGCAAGAAAGTTCATCTGCGTAGCTGGTACCTCCCTCCCCGTTCCCCTCTACAAAACACCCCCAACTAACCCCAAAGACCACCGCAAACTCCAACCGCGCCTTCTTACCCACTGGCCCACCATCCCCATCGAAGTGGAGCCCCTGGCTGTACGCTCCGTTCTCGCCTCCCTTGTCTCCCTCGGCTCCTCCAACCCTCAGATCCGCACCGGCCAGCTGCAGAAAGCCGGACCTATCAAAACAGACCAAGACAATTTCATCGTCGATGCGCCATTCCCTACCCTACTCTTGAAATCCGAGCTCACGGATTCGGAATCGAAGCAAACCGGGGTTAAGGCAAAGGGGAGGTGGGAAGTGGAGGCTCTAGCGAGAGAGATTAAGATGATGGAGGGGGTGTTGAGTGTGGGACTCTTTGTTGGGATGAATGGTCTGAAGGCGGAGAGGATGGGGCTGAAGGCGGGAGGGCAGAAGCCGGTGGCGGCCTATCTTGGGATGGAGGATGGCAGTGTGATTGTCAGGAATTCGGATGAGATAAAAGAGGAGACCGGAGGGGAGAGTTGATGGGAGTTGCACCATTATAAATTTGACGGGATGGTGGAATGTTGTAGAAAAGTATAAACTAACGTTTTGTGTATACTTGGAATATTTCCAATCAGCACAATGTACTAAGTGATCTCTATATAGAGGTGGGACGAAGGGAACAAAAGCATTATACTCTCGAGGAAGAAATGAAAAAATCGAAGTACAGCTTGCACGAAAGCGATCTGAATGACTCATGTGTGCTTGTTAAATCAGTAGTAAACGCAGAAAACACTTTTACCATCTCCTTTACCGCTCGCATCTCAGCTCTTCCCTTTGCCTTCCACGAAATCCACTCAATCAAACCTCCCCTTCCCCCTTCCCGCAACATCCGCCTTACTCTTCTCCTCCGTCAAACTCAACTGCAAAGCAAACTTCAAATCGTCTGCTTCAGGGATAGGAACAATACTCTTCGCTCTTGGTGGCGATCGAGACGGCGATCTGCGACTTTTGGCATACTTGATCGGGAAGTCATTGCCAGAGTGAAGGCTAGCGGGCCCAGAGCTTGACGCAAGCAGGTTCTCGTTCTCTTGGAAGAGGCTCAGACGGATTGCTTCGGCAATATCTGCGTCAATTTCCTGCTCTACAGGCAGAGCTTCTTCGGTGATGGTTCCACTTGACGATCCGTCCGCGTCGCTGAAGGCGCTACTGACGCTGTCGCTCTTCCGCCTTTGTTCGTCGCTCGCTGCTGCTTCTTCGCTAAGTAGTGTAGCGTAGGCCAGGATTTCATCCTCGCTCGCACCGGGCCCCAGCAAATCCAGACCAAAGCGCCCAGCCAACCGCTCTTCCTCCTTCGTCCGACTCTGTTTTTCTCGCTCAAGCTCTATCTTCTCGTTGGCAATGTAGTCCTTCAGCGCCGTTCTCCCGCTGCCACTAAACTTATCACCACCCTGATTACTCCCGCGCTCAGAGCGACGTAAGCGGCGCTTGGAACTCTTATATTGATCTTCTGCTGAGGAGCTGTAGCTCCAATAGCGTAAATGCGTTCCCAGAGACACCATGCCGCGCAGAACTGTAGGGTCAGGGTCCAGACAGATGGCGCCGGCGGCGAAGAGGTTAATGCCAACACCTTGGTGGGAGGCTTCCGCTTGGACAAGGCGACGGCGAGCGCGAGAGGAGAAGCGGGAGTTCAGGGTACGGATGGGTTCAGTGGTTGAGGCTAGCGGGTCCCAAGCCTGGACTAGGCCGTCGTTGCCGCCATGAACAAGGTAAAGGGCGGAGAGTGCGAGGCAGGAGATTTGGGGCGAATCAGTATGGATCATTCTGATTGGTCTCACGATGCTGTCTAAGGAACTGTTGCTGGAAGTGGGAGCTCGGATGTCCCAAAGAATGATGGTCCCAGTTTTTGTCCCTGCGGCCAGAAACCGGGCGCGCTGGCCTGGGACGTCGAAAGACGAGCTTGGAGATGAAACCTTGCCCAGAGGAGACGAAAATGGAGACGAGGCAACGGAGGAGGCCGTTGCACAAAGGAGGGGATCTTCGGAGGTGGCTAGGACAGCATAGCTCGAATTGTCAATAGCAGTTGTCGTAATTTGAGTAGACTTGAAGCCCCCTAGTAGCAAGATCGATGTGCGCCATTCCTCGAGATGGGGTTTCTCATGCGCGAGATCTGAATCAGCGGCAGAGCTGCGTCTGGTTGGCGTAATGTTCTTGAAGGACCAAGTAGCCATTGGTACAGCATCTGGTAAATTATCGCCGAAGAGAGATCTCTCCTTAGCATTCCCAACAGGCTCAGTTGCATCGTCAGTACCCATCGATCCCTTGCCAGAGTCTTCCACTCTGCACCGAGTGAATCTCTTGATGCCAGCTGATTGTCCTTCGTCAAGACCACAGCTTATAACCATTATGCTTTCACCAGCTCCGTGCTTATCCCCAGCAGCAAAGTCAACTTCTAGCCTCTTACGCATGTCCCATCCTTCACACAATTTGCGAAAATGCTTCGGCTTCTTTGCCATGAAAGTTTCGATCGCTCTTGTCTCGGCAACAAGCTGCTCTTTGTTAAGGACCATACCGACCCACGACGACCGTGGAGAATAGCGGCCGTCCACTTCCGAAGTGTCAAATGGATCAGGTCTAGCTGTACGCCGGGTGGGTTCCACAAGCGTCCAGTAGATCGAACGACCCATCTCCCAAGCTAATTGCTCGGCAATATTCACAGAGGGACGTTTTCGATGGGAACGGTCTTCAGTACGGCGAGATAATACATCAGTGAGATAATAGACTTCTCCGAGAGCGTTGAGAACAACTGCCCAAGTTTTTCTAGACGCTTGACGCTTAGCATTGAATTGTTCATCAACACAGATGGCTATGATAGGCACTCCTGGGCTCAAGACCCAGCGAGCAGTGATCTCGCCACGCTCAAGTCGTCTTTCCGCTAGCCCGTTAGTTCCCAATGAATACGATGTAAGGACACCGCTCGAAGAGCCGGAGAGTATGCCAGTTAAACCTTCAGATATATCTGGAATACTGGACGATTTGGCGATCCAGAGGGAGCATATCGTTTCTTGGCCTGCGAGGTTTGGGATACCAAGCTCTGGCAGCGACCTGTCAAAGGTGCAAGTTAAAAGTCGGCCTCGCTTCTCTTCGGTAGATCTGAAGTATATCGTCCCACCAGGCGATCCTTCTGCATAAACCATGCCATATGGCTGGCTGACGTCCATACTGTTAGGTATACCGATTACATCTCCAGTTCCGAGGCCGTACTGAGCGTCTCCAGGAAATCGGTCGGCAAACTGCGAGAAACCCTGCGGATCAGAAAAACCCCATTGATCTACCTTTCCAGCCTTGGGGTCACTCAAGCAGGCAGAGCCAACCTCGTCCGCTCCATGGATGAAGCGAGGAAACCTTTTATTCAAGCCTGTTCCAAACGTAGCGTGCAAATGGTTGACTGTGGTAAGCATATTCGAATTATAGGTCATTTGTGCATTGCCGCTATGGCCTGAGCCAGATCGCGACGTCCCAGAACTACCAGGGCCTTCGAATTCTGCAGGCTTGCCACGTGCCAAAGACCGAAGCAGTCGTGTGCGGAGAATATATTCACTACGCCAGGATGCAAGCGCCGTAAGACGCGTGAACAGTCGTCTTTCTGATCGTAATATATCTGAGCCAGTATCCGAAACTTCTGGAACACTATCCAGTACAGTCAATGCATCAGGACCTGGAAAGAAACGAGAAAATGCTATTCTCCAGGCATGCGGCGTAGTCACCAAGTTGTGGAAACGACGTGAGACTGATGAAACATCTGAAAGTGACTGAGGTGGCAGATGAGATAGTATATGGGTCAAGACCTCTGCTTCAATTAGCTGCCATTTCTGGTTAACAAGAGATAGAGTAGCAGACCGTTCGGAAAGTCGCCGAGGGCCACCTGGCCGTTACCCAGCTTTTTGCCTCCTTTCACCACAGTGAATCCTGGTCCATCATTTCTTCTCCTAGGCAAATAATTCACGGCATTTTCATGCTCGATGATACGGTCTACCGGTGAGGGTGTACGTGGCGAGGTCGATTTCAGCCCTCGCGTTGATCTTTCGGACGTTTCGTCATCGCTTGCAACGAACGGCGGCGCTGCATCTGCCGGTTCGGCAGAGCATGACGTTCCTCTACCGCCTTCTCCTGGCCCGAGATGGCGTGAGGAAAGTTCATGCGGACGATCGAATCCATGATGGCTAGGTTGATGGGTGACTTGGGTGAGTCCAGTTGAGAGCTTGTTTTGGGAAATATCAGTGGGCTCTGATTGCATATAAAGGTTTAGAGAGTTAAGGCGAGTTCAATGTGACTGAGCCAGCTTCGGGTCAGTCAGAGATAAGCGCAAACGTGAAAATATCGGTGTTCTTGAGAAAAAGGAGGTTCGGGCTCGCAGAGATCTGACGATGATAGCCTACGGTAGCCGTATAACGCGACTGATACCTTTCCTCGCCTTATAATTTAGCCCTACCACCAGTGATCGGTTCTCAACAGCATACGTTCTTTAGCCGTCTATTGAGCTTGAAGTTGCGTTCTACAAACCGTAGTCTACGAAAAGACAAACCGACAAAGGAGTAGCCTAGCATACCAATATTTTGGATCGAAAAGCTATGTCTACATTTCTATGCATACCATCGTACAAGCGTCACCGTCGACATTGTGGTAGAGTACCTCAGCCAACGAATTCCTACGCCTTTCTGTAATACCCACCTGTTAGAGCCCGAACACAGACCAGCGCTATGCATATAACCAAACCTTCCCAAGTCGCTTCCTGCCAAATCAAGGAACAAACAACCTAGAAAACCCTACAACATCCTGCCTGCAACAAACGCAAGTTCCGAAATTGTTCATCGCGAGGCTAATCCTACAGTCTTCGCACAGACTCAAACATCGACACGGCCAGGCCAGTACCGTCCGCGCGGAGCTTTGGCAGACCACGCACTGCGGCCCTCCGGCTCCCAAGCCCTCCGCGCCATCTCGCCATGCGGAAGAAGCTTGTGGGTCGCTCTCGGCGGCTGCAGAGCGATGGATGAGAATAAGATGCTCTAACACTTCTGTTTCTTCATGCGGCGTGAGTTTTCCGCTCGGCAAGCCAGTGGGGCGGTAGCGGGTGGAGGTAAGGACATGGGCTTTCTCATAGTCCTGCGCATGGCGGTATTGGGACCTTGTGACAACGCGATCACTATTGAGGTGATGAGCGAGCATTCGGGCTTCCAGGCGCTCTTCGGGATCCTTCGGGTCGAGGAGGCGGGCAAGCTGGGAAGGATCAAGGGCATAGTCCATTATAGGCGTGGATTCACGGGTGGAGGGGTGGGGATGGCGTTGCGTAGGGGTGGTGGAACCGTCTTCGGCGTTATCACTTTCCCAGTCGGCGTCGCTTTGGTTAGTAGACATAGAAACAACGCTTGTGGTATCATCGTCATGAGAAGGTGGTTGGTAGGTACCGCTTTCGTCACGTTCACCCCACCAGCCGCCAAGCGTCCACCAGCCATAGAGAGTAGTATCAAGTTTTTGCTCGTCTTCTTCGCACCACCGATCGCCTGCGTTCATGAACCTCCGTTTCGTCTCCACCTCTACATCAACGTTGTCATCTTCTGGCAAAGAAAGAACGCCATCGTCTGATAAGAGCCAGAACTCTAGCGAGCTTTGTTCTTGGTTTGGTTGTTCCGCTTCCTTATGATGTACCAACGTCGTAGTGTTGCGGCTCAGCTTCCTCAACCATTGGGGTAATCGAGTGATTCCAGCCTTGCTTAGCGCCTTTGCCGCACACATGGCCAGCCAGCGTACCATGAGCCAGAAAATACCAGTGAAAAACTCCCATACCATAAAGTATCGTCCACTTCTTTGGAGAGCACCAACACCATCTGCGCCTATTCGCGCATTAATTTTACTCGGTCCTGACTTCAGAATCTTGGTGGTCCTTTCGCGAGCATAACCACTTTTCCAGGGTCTTGATCCATTCCGTGGTTGCGGAGCGCGGTCCTCTGCCAACGACACGCCGCTAGCAACCATACCTGAGGGATCATCGAGGAGATGTTGAGGGATTTTAAGTGAAGAATGTTTTGATTCTTCGACCTCTTTCAGCCTCTCTTCCTCTAGCCATGTCCACCTCCCAACACTGATTCGTTGTCCTTCGTTGAGATAGACTGCCTCACTCGCAACGGTCAGCGCCGTAAAGCCAACTTTGAGTAGTGCCGTATAGAAGTCTTCTTCCAGATTGAGACGGATGCTCGATAGCTGTGCATTTGCTTGCAGGTTCTCCTGGGCTGCCCTGAACCTCTCCGACCACGATTGAGGAGGAGGTGAACCAATTGGAGGAGCAAGGATAGACAGGAGTAAAGCGAGGGTATATATGCAAGCACACATGCAGATGCCGATAAGAATCAAGAGGTGCGGTATGAATCCAACAATGCACACGGTGGGAAACCGTAGAATTACAGCATCTGCTGTCGCTTCGGGTTTGAGGGTGAAGAACCCCCATATGAACGAGCTCATAAAACACAAGCCCCAAATCCCGGTGTTGATAAGCCTAAACTTATTCTGCAGGTTCAGAACTCCCAGGACGTGGCTGCTTAGGTTGTTCAAGCAAGAAATCAATCCCATGAGAAGCACCTCTGGTGGCGTGTTTAATCCTGCAAATACGACGCTTTTGGTGACGAAATCAGTCGCCCCAGATATCCCATTGATGGCAGCAGCATTTTTAGCTGTAGTGGCCTTGGGCGGCCCAAACGGTGCAAGGCCTAACTGATTGCTGATCATAGCCTCGGCCTCCGCAAATGCCAGAGAGTGTTCAAAAATGGACATGCCAGTTTCAGTCATGAGTGGGCGGCCCTGAACTGCACAGGATATTGTCTCGATGAATTGACTCAAGCATAGTGATTGGAAAAGAGGCCAAAGCAATGACAGAGATCCCCTTAGCTGTGGGGCTTCTTGATTCGATTGTATCATGTTCACTGCGAGGCACGACTCTTGATCACTTTGCCAGAATAGCAGCATCGAACTCAGATAGTAAAGTAAGCCAGCGTCTTCCGCGAAGTCGAGGCCCACATGCTTTTCTACCTTGCCATATTTGAGATAAGAGAAGTTCGGTGAAGACTGGCAGCGCATAGCTTGTAAGAGAGACCTGGCATGGAATATGAACATCACAATGGGCACTATCCGCAAAGCCAGACGTAGGGTGAAGGTCAGATTGAGATGACGACGCGAAGAGGCGTAAATCTCGGTTCGATTGAGGACAATGGCCTAAGCGATATTAGCGATATTCACTGTATTTAGCAAACGTAGGAAGTGTATATAGTACCAGAGTGAAACAGGCAAGCGCCCATTTGCTTGTCATGTATGTGAAAACCCCTCCAAAATTCCTGACCTGGTGGAAGCTCAACGTATGGCTTAAAATCCCTCCTGATGTCCCCTCCATGACCGTAGCTTCCGCTGCTGTGGCAGCGGCGGTGCCGCGCGCAGAACCCAGCCCAGAAAGTGCTGCTTGAGATGTATTCTGTATTCTTCCTCCCGTAGCTTCTGCAATAACGCTGCCACTGTTCCGTAAGCCCAGGAGATTGTCCATGCGTTCCGGCACGGTGACGAAGGCGAAGGAGCCCGCCCGAGCTATCATACGAGGCACAGCCAACAGAAGATCTTTAGGGGAAGGGTTGAGGAACGAGGTTGCATTCGACGCGGAATCCTTGACCTGTCCGAAGATCGACGCCAGGAAAGAGATGGAGGAAGGTAGATCGGAGAGCTCCGCACTCATATCCGGAGCAAGCCCCCCGGAGGCAACGGTGTTAGTAGAAGACATTAGGGATGAATGCGGGTAGTCATGGTGACAGCGGTGGAAATGGCCATTTCATACTCTGTTGATAGACAGACCCCGGGGATGATTGCGAACGAGCTAAGAATCCAAAGAACCCTTTTGAACGTGGGGAGCAATTATGCCCGGTTAACTGTCACTATGCTGAGATATGACGATACAAGCGACGTATGATATTTAAGCGAGGCTTACTGTAGAAAGCTACGAGTAGGGCTGATTTCGATAGGGCTGGTGTCTATGTTGAGCATTCACGGAAATGCAAAAACACGATTGCTTTATCGTTACATGACGACCATGGATTCATGATAGGCTAAGTCTGCCAGACCGTGTTCCATCCACTTTCATAGCCCTCCAGAGGTCCCGCAAATCGTCCAAACTGGGGAGGGTTTCCTTCTACAGCCTCAGGAAGGCACATCCACTCTCTCACTAGCCCAGGAACCTCTTCCTTGACATGGCTAACGCAGATCAGTGCTTGCTCTTCTGTCAAACCGTTCATTCTCAGATCCCCCCAGACACGAGGATCGGTCATGACGACCGTCTTTTTGGCCCTGGAAACCCTGAAATGGCGAGTTCCTCCCCAGGCCAGGAAAAGCATGCATTTATCGCGAACAGATTCGTCCATACCGCTGAATGCCTCATCCAGGACCACTAAGTCAGGCTTTTTTACCAGGGCCCTCAGGAAAAGTGCTACTCGCTGAGACGAGAAAGGCGCATCGCCAAACCTGAGAGTATCTGCCCAGTGAGTGGATTTTGATCGAAATACTGCGTACTCCAGGGATTGATCTTGCCCATCAGACCTAAAACCAGGGTTCAGTTCAGATTCAAACCACCGTAGGCAATGATCCACGAGAGAACAACGCTTGTCACTCAGTTGAGGCGTGCCAAGGAAAGTATCAGCCCAGGCGTTTTGAAGAGTCTGACGTACGGTGAGGTTCCGAGGGAAGAACGCATGTATTTCCGGAGAAGACTGGCCTATACGAGCCTGTATGTCGAAGATAGAGATTCCCGGCTGTCCTAGTCGTGGTAGACGGCCGCGGCCGAATATTCTGATTGGAAGGGAATACGATTGCGGATGATCTGAGCAGATCAAGGCCAATAATGTAGTCTTTCCGGAACCTGTAAGATATAAATTCACTGTGGAAGGAGAACGGAGGGAAATTGACACTGACCGTTAGGACCAAAGATGCCCCATCTTTCACCTCTTCTCACTGTCCACCACAATCCTTCTCTTAGATGACCTTTCACGTCCTGCTTCCATCCACCCAGTACCTGTTTGTCTCCATATTTGATAAGGACGTTCTCCATTTCTACTACTGGCTCACCGATCTTGGGAGGCTTTTCATCGTGCAACAGGATTCCTTCACGACTGTGAACGTGTGGGTGTAATGACTTCTTTGGATGGCCTTTAGTGGATTCTTGAACCTTTGGTAGTTCCTTGTTGTTTTGATCGTTGTCATTATCTTCCGACGTTGGTGGTGGAGTGCAAATTTCACTTTGGACGCTAGCGGGTGTCTCTTTTGACAACGATTTCTCTCCTTTCTGCAGCGATTGTGAAGAGATGTGCCCATGATCCGTGGGTTGTTCTCGACTGAAGGCATGGATCTGCTCTAGAACATTCTTTTTCTCACCTTGATAATCCACCTTGAGATAAGGACCGAGATAGACCAAGTGGGTGATCCACTCCGGCAGCGGGTCTTGTGGTCTCAATGACAATACGAGGCGAGGCGATTGCGCTTTAGCAAATTTATGCAAAAGTGGGGAGAGTGTAGTCAGGGTTGGCGGATCAAGGCCCACTGAGATAACCACCCATCAGCTAAGATTGCTTGAAGACGGAGAGCTTTATGGCTTACTGAATGGCTCATCTAGTAGAAGAAGCTCAGGTCTATGCAATATGGCTTTCGCTATTCTAGCCCGCCGAGTCTGACCATTGCTTAGATTTCCCATCGGCATGTTTACGAAAGCCTCTAGCCTTAGATCTTTAATGACTTTATCCAGCCCTTTCTCGTCCATTACAGTCCCCAAGTCTCCTCCAGATGGATTGAGTTCCGTGGTCCCTCTAAGATAATCCATCACAGAGAAGTCCGTGTCTTCTCTCCTGCTCTCATATCTTGCGCTCAGGTACGCCCCTCGTGTCCCAAACCGCGCAACGCCGCCGCCTTCGCCGTTGAAACCTACGTACTGTATCGCGCGGTTGATATTTTGGAGACGAGGATCTTTCGATCCCAGCTCTGCCGAAGATATATATGGGTAGGAGCGAGCATTGGGTGGAAAGCATAAATGTTGGCCCCGCAGAACCTCGAAGAAGGTTGTTTTGCCTGCATTAGAGGGACCGATAACTGCCCAGTGCTGAGGCTCAGAGGGGAAAGAAGGTATAGAAAAGGTCAATTTAGGGAAAAGAGAAGGGTTCGGGGAGGCATTCTTCCCCGAGGACGAGGGGAACTTTCTATAAAAGGTTCCATTGTTGATTCGGACTACAGCTTGCAGTTCGCCGTTGTAGGGGTTCTCGTTGAAGCGACATGAGGAAGACCGGAAAAGCAGATTGGGCGTTCTTCGCATATCCAGATTTTGGTCATGACTCATGTGGTGAAAAGTTGTGGAGACCGTAATTTTGTGGTAGTATAGTGCTGTAATCGTCCGTATTTTACGAATAGTAGGCCGGAAAATCCGGCAATTCTGGCTCATCCAATGTAACGATCATCGATGTACCTCGGGTCAATGCTCGTATTATTTCACGGATACGATGTCGATGCGTTCAGTTGTTCATTGAGACATCTCTATGGAAAGCGGTTGTTGTGTACTCACTTGCTATACCCCCTGGTGCTACTTTCAGAAAAGCCACGGCAATTGACTTCAAGTGAGCATCAAGCAGTCCATGCGGAAATCATTAGCCTAAAGAACGATTGCAGAGAGTAAGTATATTGAAAACAAGAAAACCTTATCAAAGGACACCAACACACAGATAGCGATTGAACGTATCAATGAAACCCTCGGAACAGGACAGTGTGCCATTCGGACTTTGTGTCATGCTTACCTCTGATTTCAGCTCTTCCTGTTCCTTGCGCTACTGAGAACTGTTACTAAGGAAGATGGTCATTACCTTGAGGTCTACCGGAAGTGCTTGGAATCCAAGGCAGCTGATGTGCAGCTTAGGATATTGGGAGAGCTGCAGTTATATATGTCGATCTTAGGCGGCAGCCCAGATTAGCCCCTACGGCCGTCGTTGAGCATCGTGTAGATTGCCACCTAGCAGTTTTTGCGGATCTTTGCATTAAAGATCAATTTGGCGATCACGATCAGCAGCTTGATTTGGCATGTAAGCATGTGCCTAACATCCGTTGTTGTACTCGCCTTATCAACCATCTCTTATGTCAATCCATCTGCTCCACTCGGTGCTATGAATGATTAAGACGAAATTCCCTGGCCATACCCTCTGGCATTCAATTCCCTTCTCCATTTTTTGCTTATAATATTTCTATCTTCAATCTTGAACTGGTGTATACAGGACAAGTACTTCCAGAGGACCGTATATATCAAAGGATAAGGCGAAACAAACTTTGACACGCTCCGAGGTTTTTCAATCAATATCGGTAAAAGGACTGTTTAAACTTGGAGATGATGAGATACCAGCAGCCAAGCAGGGAAAGGTAGAAAATTTCCTGAGGCAAGGAGAGCAGGATACCATTGAACAGAGCCTAATGTAAAACTCACATAGACTGATTGGCTTAGCGACATCGCCCCAAAGCCAGCTTATGCTCATACTCAACTGCCTGAACGCGCGGCGGCCACCTCGACTCTGTGGGGCGAAATATCTTGGTGCAACCCGGAAATCAAGTCTAATGCCCTTTGGATGTCTCTGGCTTTCATTGTACAATTACAGGCCATTATGGAGTCCCCGCTTTGTGTCTACAGATATAGGATATGTCTTTCATCAAAGGAAATGCATGAGAAGTGAGTCTGGAAGGTCTGTTATATCCAATTCAGGATGCTCTGCCCTAGCTAGACTGACTCCCTATCCTTTCAGAAGCACCTTACTACAGTCGAACCTAAGCGTTGAGCACTGAGTACACGGGTTCTTCGGACTAGGACCTGCATCAGGCTTATGAATATGATTTATATAAACCCAGGCTGTGAACCTCAATGGATTAATTTAGTGGCTCGATCGGTCCCTGGTACAGCGGTGTCCTGGGCACGGTCCTCACTGCAACACTAGTGTGCGTGTTGTCGGTAGGCACAAAGGCACAAAGCCGATATTTCTGCCCTTCTACTCAACAGCAATCGACATTCTAATTACATCCTGGCACCACACTAGAGTCTACTGATAGGCACTGCACCATTGTCTACCCCAAGTGCTCCTGACAAAAGCTCTTCCTAGGATTTATTGATAAGTTTCGAATACTCCCTACCCAAGCAGCTACAGACAGAAGTGTTGTTTACAGTGAGGAGCAGGAAATGGCCTCCCCTGCATTGCTTGACGGTGGATCAATTATGATTCAGCGACTATCAAGCACGACGAGTTTTCGCGTGTTGATAATCGAGCTGCCTTCGACGCACTTTTCTTCAACCGCAAAGCAAAGGAGGTCGCGAAGACCAAGGCTTACTTCGATCTAGCTGAAGTGCAGGCGGCGCATTTTCCATACTACGACGAAAACTTAGTTTTCAGAACTTCTGATGGCATTGATATGCTTTGGTTGATTAAAGGGGTGATGGGATGCACACAAGGCACCGGAGATAAGAGTATAGAGATAACATCCCTTTCTGCAATTGAATCTCCGGTGGAAATTTACCCCCCGCATCTTCTAATGGCAAGAAGTTCAGTAAACGTTGAAGATGCCTTGAACGAGTAAAAGAAATGGCATGATAAGATTTGCGAATACGGTGACTACGTAAGTCTACTATCGCAGACAGGTGGTCTTCGTAGCTGATAACCTTATAGCATTTCGCGTACTGGCATGCCAAAGGACGCCCATATGATCCAGCGAACATATCCAAAGAATTACGCCCACGGTCAGACCGACTTAATGGTGCAGTTCAAAGCTACATACAGGAAACCGAGCCAGAGCATGTAGTCGTAAGTCAATGGCTTCGTGTGATCGATCCTCACATTTGGAAGAAATACCACGACTGCTATCAAGCTTTAAGGAGGGCAGGATCACTTGGCCATCTGGACCAAGGGGAAGATGGCTGCTTTACTGGCCAAGCTGTATTAATCAACGTGGCCGTAAAACCCCACAGGGACCATAACGATGACAGAGGTGGGTGGGTTGCCAGCTACTGCTTTGGATCATTTAGAGGTGGAAATGCCGTGTTTCCCGAACTCTGGGCAAGATTGGGGCAGACAGCCGGTGACCTTTTATTCTCAAGATCGGCAGTCCTAGAACATTGGATTTGGGATATAACGGAGGGTCAACGATCCGGCAACGCCAGATTCATGAAAGACAATATTCTAAATCCTCCTCAGCCAACTTTTATGTGCCGTCGCAATTGTGTTGACAGGAAAATCATGAGCCAAAAGTCTTTGAAGCGTCACTACAAAATGATTCATCCAGTCGAATGGGCAGCTGAGCATCCAGACTGGGTCGCGCCAACAAAGCGTTGATCGAAACGAACAATAGAAGGTCATACTCTAGACAGATAACCATCGGTAGAGTCTAGTAGAGTCGAACCTGGCTTTTTATCACACTTGTGCTCTTGTCGTCAGCCAGCAGAATATATGGGGGGCTAACTGTTCTCTTCTGGCAAGGTAAGTCTCTGCTTGTAGGCTCGTTCTTCTTCCGGCTAACTATGACCTTAGCCAATCTCGGGGTGTGGACTAACTAGTTCGAAATACGAACCAGTACCAGTTTACTACTCTCATGCAGAGCTTGTCGCATTGCCGTCCCTTAGACAGAAGGTGCTCGTCTATTCTCGCAGCGTTTGGTCATGCGTACGTTATAAGTATCCAAGGTGCGAGCTTTACATTCAAGACACTATGAAAGCGCGGGTATTCTAGAGGCTGGTTCTACGGAAAGTTTCGGTTTTGTCTTAGCGGACTTATCTACTAATCGTCGTCGACAAAGGAATTGTCACGGCGTTTCCAAAGGAATCTTAACAACGCTGATATCGTTTCCCACTGCATTTCTAATTACTGCGAAATCTTATAGTTCGTATACTCGAAGCAGGATGACTTAATACTCGGTGCTCGTTTGAGGGATAGGATGGGATTGCAATACTTGTGGAGGCTCTCTTCACCTAAGATTATTATTATGTTCTTCACTACAGCACAATACTTCTGAATCCTCTATGGGTATTAATGAAAGTGAATGGAACGATGTGTTGGACTGAATTCATCATTGCCCGCTTATTCATCAGGACGCATAGATACATACTCGACATGAATACAATATTCTGTGTATACAACCAAACCTTAGCAACACTATTACAGATACCTATAAGAGGTTCTAGTGCAAAAATCTTTTTACATGTATATAATAATCCGAATCTGTCTTATACTTTGTATTTCTGCGAGCCCTCCTGATTAGATAAAGAGGGAATAGTTGAGATCTTACAATTTTGAAGCACTCTGTACTATACCCTCACATAGCTTCAGCTATTTACGAGGAGCCGCCACGCCTGAAGATATGCGGCCCATTCACAGCCTCTGAAGTCGAGGTGTTCTATCCAGAGGGGCAGGCAGGACGAGTCTGGAAAATCCAGTAGTCCAGCCATACTTTCGTCAGCCAATCTTGCGGATCTGACAGTTCCAACCGACGATGTATCTAAGGTCCACGTGATCTCCAAGATCAAGGAATTTCTGCGACGAATCCTCAGGTTGAGCATATTAACCAGGAGGTGGAATTGCCTCTTCCCCCTGACCACCGACTTTACAAAAACACCATCAAACCGTCTCTAAAGTACAAAAGTGTTCTCGTCGACCTTCATGAAAATTTAAAGATGAACGTTTTCCACTGCCGCTCATTGGGATTCACTGTTTCTCGGAATAATAAATCCTAACTCAAAGTGCAGAGGTGGTCACTGTCATGTGGCAGCCTTGTTCAATTGCTTAAGGTGGTGCAAACATGTGGCATGCACTCGAGCTTTCAGCTCTTTACTTCACCTTGACTACGTTAAACTCGGACGACTAAAGCAAAATCGACGGCTCGGTTCGCAGAGGGAAACACTGACGTTGACGCAAGATTCTTCAACGCATACGAACAGCTTTCAACCCAGCAGTCTTAGTATGAGCTTGAAGGGAAAGACAGAGAAAACTTAAATGTCCTAGAGTCGAACATTGACTCTACCTGTACCGAGTCGAAAATCCAGGCCTTTCGCAGAGAATTCAAGGATTCTGACCGTCAAAGATGAAAGTGTTTGACTCTGCTACCGCTGGCTTTTATCGACAAATTCAAACCTCGATGTCTTCTTCCTTTTTACGTCCACTTCCTCTTTTCGCCTTGTTTCTCTTTGCATCTGATTTCACTTACCAACCTCTTTCTCTTTCGACCCACCCATGCCTTAGTTTCTCTAGCTCACTAGAGCTGTTCCACTGTTACTGAAGATCAGATGGGTTCCTTTTGCACACGAGCACGCTTTCAAATTCTAGATCATATAGAAACGTGCATCGCAGTAATACTTTCATTCCTCAGTCGACGCGAAAATATGTCTGCGAAACGTCAACTTCACACTTCGATGTGTCATCCCATGAGAAGAAAGGGAGCAGAACGAACGGCAAAGCCACAGATGGCATTCCGAAAACCGGCTACGGACGCAACACTGTCTTCGTACGCTATAACACTGCTTCGTTACAACGTTATATTTATAGACTATGGGCGTCTTTGATATGAGGAATCTTCACGTGGTGGTTGTTCTAATATTTTTCTCCATCTCACTACAGACCTCAATTGAGGATGTATACAACACAGTGGCCTATATCCAACAACAGAATAAAGATGCTTTCGATATTCTTGTTCAATAGCTACGAGTGACTCAAAGAGGACATGGTCCAAGTTGCACGCATCGAAACTTTCTCGGCCGAAGATGACATCACCCCGATTTAAAGAAGGAAATTATTTATACTTACGAACTTTCCATGAATCATACACCGTATAGGTCGGTCACTACCCAGACTGTCACTCAACTACGACCTTTACTGAAGGCGAATCCGATCCTGCGACCCGTGTATGACCAACTCCGAAGTAGCAGCAACCTTCTAGTTGAAGAACAGGCTATCCTACGGGGGAACCTAGAGATTATGCTGGAGGAGGACTAGGTCCTTAGCGGTGTACCTTAGCCACCGATCCTATCTTTCGTTTCTTTTTTGTCGCTGTTCAGACGATCGCGGGGGCTTTTTTTTATATCATTAAGGGAGCTGTGGATCGAGGATCGAGGTCGCTTGTTCCTTCCGGGTGTTCCTTCCGAGTGGGGGGGCCTAATTAGTCAGCCCCCCCCCTCACCACTATTTACTTGCCTCAGTACCTCAGACCTGCGTGGCTAAGCCCCTTCGGGCTAGCGCTTACTTCGCAGGCTCCGTGCAGCAACCTCTTCTTCCTTCTTCCGCTGCCAAGAGAGATTATGGTACCTCCAAGTACCAAGTTTATGACAGTATCAATCCTCCCAATGTCGAACGTGTCCTCCACCCTTTCGTCAAATTCGGAGACTACAATGACTATTCCCTTTACATCAATCCCTACCTCGACGATGTCAGCGATGTCCCCACCTCTTGCGTCCGACTTGACGACCTCACAATATCGCGTGTCATCGAGAAATTCAACCCTCGAGACCTCAATAAGAACTGGCCTGCGGATTTTGACCAAGCGGGCATGATCCGCGCGACCCGCATGCCGCTGGGTAATGCGGCCAAGATGTGGGTTCAAGATGGATATGTGAGTGTCGATGGGATCCGCGCTGAGAAAAAACATCAAGGGTATTACTACAAGTGGTGACGTGGACTACATTGTCTTTGCGGGGCCGAAGGCATCGAAGATTATCTCATCCGTCCTTCTCACGAAAAATTCTTGGTGGATGGGTTCGCTTTCAAATTGGGGGACAAAGCGGTTTTGCAGTCTGCCCCCCCTCCGATGCGAACATCGGTGTGGGACCGAGTGGTAAAGGGGCTTCGAAGGCTCCGGGCAAGGCAAAGGCATCCAAGAAACCAAGGGAACCCAAGAAATCAAGGGAACCCAAGGAACCAAGGGAACCAAGAAAACCAAGGGCACCCAAGAGCAAATAGTCCAAGGTTTAGATTCATCAGTAAAGCCGCGCTGCGCGACTTTACTGGTAACTGTCTTAATGAAGCATGATTGGCACTGAGATAACGATAAATATGCTCTACCATCTTGTCACCATGACGCCTTGATCCCACAATGATTTTTCTGATATAAGTCTATTTTTCCGTCACAGTCGTTCAACTTTACTAGAACAATGAATTTCACCTGCGCGCAATCAATCATCACATTTGATATGCTGTTGAACCCTATATTTTGAATCATGATCGCAGCTATAATTATTAGAAGCTTATTTAATGTCACACAGACGTTCTTGATATGTTATTATTCTTAAATTACGTAATTACGTTGGTGCGGGTAAAATATTCGCCGAGCTTATCGCATCAGATAAGGCGACGACAAAGTTCGGTATTATTCCAGATTTAAGGAAATTCTGACTGTACAGGGTGTTTGCACTGCGGGTCGAACATTGCATTAGTTTTACACCAACGGTAACCGAAAACAGTAGGTACGCAAGGATATCAATTTGCTTAGCGTACAAGGATATCATATAAAACTAGGCCTAATCAGGCGAATTTGAAGCAATACAGAAAGCAGAGATATAGATGTGTATATGGCTTCGAACGTAGCTTGATGCGTTCATTCTGCAGCCGGCCAAGCCACCGCCCTACTCACCACCCTACCTACTCGCCTACCTACATGTTCAGATATCAACTCGTCACCCTATCTACTTCTTCAGCTATTAACTCAGCTACCTCAGACTCGTTCGTCTACTCACCTACCTACTCGCTTCAAAACATGCTTCATGCGACGTGTTCAAACACGCGTCATTCGCTTTATGGTCTACTTCATGGCCTACTTCATAGTATGCTACATGTTTCATAGCACATGCTGACTAGATCAATAGAAAGCACTCTTCATGGTTCCGTACCGAACATCCTTCATGGCTCCCTTTATGGTTCCCTCCATGACTCCCTTTATGGTTCCCTCCATGGCTCCCTATCAAACACCCTCCATGGTTCCCTACCAAACACCCTTCATGGTTCTCTACCGAACACCTTTCATGAGCAAATAACGAGCACGTGCAATGATCGTACTAGTAGAATGATAGTACTGTAGATGCGTGTGCGTCCTATCTATCTGCCGAAGAGAACCTATATGTAGTTGAGATCTCCCTCGACTCTCCCATCGTCACCTGATCTCGGCCTCTGCCCTTGATCAACTAACCTGCTTGGGAATGTGCATGCAACCCCACGACAGTGTCGAGATAGTCATTTCAGGCCTAGAGCTTCTTCAATCTTCATCGTTGAGCGCAGCGACAGCGACAGCGAGAATAAGCATCGTCAGTTGTTGAAGGCGTGTCTATGTAAAGATCGCCGACGAGGTAGGAAGTAGGTTTTGGTGGAAAGTAGCGTTGGTGAAGAAAGATCATTTCGAAGATCATTTGAGACGGTCATTTGGTAGATCCAGGCCTTTCAGCTAATCTGCATCAAACGTTAGTTATTGCCTAATATGGAAGCTTATTCAGCTTTATCGATGACCTTATGATTGGTGAAAATTGGTACTGAGGGTTCCTTGTAAATGTGGCTGGGCTAATGCAATGTTCGACCCGCAGTGCAAACAGGTTACAGCTGGCCGGGGGGTTGAAAAAGTTGAGCCGGGGTCGGAAAAAAATCTTGGCGTCGGGTTGGACTTTGAAATTGGCATATGCCCCGCACATCCAAGACCTGACGTCGGGTTGGAAAAGCTTCGAAGCCGATGCGAAGCATATGCCAAGATCATCAAGCAAGACCACAAAATAATTCATATCTAAGATCTCGACTGAACATATGCGCAGCATCAACTGAGCATAAAGAATCATCGATGAACAATGAAAGCATCAACGCTGAAAATCAAGCGAATGAAATAACAGATTGACTAAATGATTTGAATGTGAGACAGTGAGAATTGCAGTTCGCATATGCCGTGCATATACTAAAAAGAAACTCAGCTCGCTCAAGTTTCATGCAATGCAAATCACGAGCAGATCTGACGAAGATAACATGAGCGATAGCTTGTGAATGAGCATGTCACAAGTTGAGTTCATGAGTCACATGTTTTGTGCATATGCTAAGCATATGTAGAAGAATCTTCGCTCGTCTTGCTGCAAAGTCGATTCGTGATATATGCATGATCTGTTTTCTCGATGTTTCGCTCAAGCTGTGCATATGCACGGCTTCAATACTTCGCTCTTGCTGTTTCTTGAGCTCATGATTAGCATATGCAGAAAGCTGAGCCGGGGTTGAAATAATTTTGAACTCATGGTTAGCATATGCAGAAAGTTGAGTCGGGGCCGGAATCAAAAAAAAAAAGTTCCGGCCCTGGCTCAACTTTTCCAACCCCCCACCAACTGTAACCCCCAGTGCAAACACCCTGTAGTAGTTGGAACTTACGTAGTAAGCAAGGCAGCTAACCCAAAGGGGCTAGGTTCCAACTACTTCGTCTGAGGTCCTGAGGCAACTCAGACATGCAAATGCAGCTTCCGCAGTAAGCAAAGCGCTAACCCGAAGGGGCTTAGCCACGCACGCCTGAGGTACTGAGGCAACTATTTACCTACTGAATCCCATTTCAAATCCAAACTACAGATGAACCGGAAATTGTCCGGAGTCAGTGTCACACCCTGTTTGCGAAGAGATCTCTAAATGAACGTGACAGAGCTCTCCAGACTCTCTTACGCAAAGAGAAGATAACGATGACTACGCAGTGTACACTAAAGAAATCGAAGGAAAAAATATAGTCCTCTATCATCAACTCAACCGGAGTAGGCAATAGGTATATTCCGAATTACAAAGCTTTGGAGCAAGCCCTTTGATTGAGAAGATCAGCACTCTTTTGGCACGTTGGGGTTTCTATTGACCGTTGAGGACGACCACTCTCGTTTTCGAAAGCTCTAGTCGACTGTTCAATCGTACTACACACTCGTATGAATTGACTGACAAATGGAGCCCAAGGGAGACAGCGTTCCACCATAATATCGAATTTGTCCCAATTTCAATCCAGGACAAATCTAGCTTAAACAAGTCGAGAACAATCATGGATACTTGATAGAAAGGCTTGATAGGGTTCCTGACTCGACAGTTCCTGGAATTTGCGGATGCTCGATATCTTTGCTGAGTCGAGGGAAGCAATTTCGGATGACTGAAATGGTGAAAACCACATAAATAGTTATAGACTAAACCATTCACAAAACCGGCCACCAACTATTGTACTGGACACAACAAATCATTTGAGGCAAAGCATGATACCTTTTTATATTTTTCGAACAGATGGAGGGACTAAGGCCTGACTTATCTTGGGACTAACCTATGATGTTCAAATATACAAGGGATATGTAATGGGTAGGTTCCGAAACACAATCCCCCAAACCAATGAAGCCAGAAAATGAATCCAAGCGACATGTCGATTATCATAGCGCCGACTCAGATGGTCAACCACCTCGTTCAAAAACGAGAGCGAACCACGAATGACACCATTAGTACTTGATAAAGAGCGGGCATGCTAGAAAAGAGTACAGTCGAGCACCTAAACATAATATTGCCTATAACATGAATATTACGAAGGCCGCAAAGAGCAAAATAGATCTTATGCTCGTCCTACACGTACTTGCCCTTCCCAGTCATGGTCAATAGACCATGTGTCTGTACTAAGGACTTCTTCATCGGGGTCGTCGTCATCGGTAACAGTGGGGGTATTATTCTGAACATCGTCTTCGCAAAGATCGTCTGTGGCCTCATAGGCGCCGTCTTCATAAACGCCATGAGTATCGCCTTTGTCTGTACCGTTTTCGAGATGACCGTCCCCACATCTTTTGCTGGAAGGGTGGGTATTCATCCCATGAGCACCCCCCTTGGGTGTCCCTGGGAGCATCACGGGTATTGTTGGGCCATCTTCAGCAACATCGTGGCAGCGGGCACAACGGCAAGCACAACAAGAAACGCAACCCGGTGGGACGTGTGAGAGCTATAGTGAGATTGAGAAGAAGAAGAAGGACCATCCACCAAGGCTCCCAATGTTTGAACCGTTTAAAACCCACCTTTTGAAACTGAACCGTTAAGGAAGCGATTTCCTTAAACCGCTTGAAAATCGCTCTGTACTGGACCAAATCGATATAAACCGTTTATATTGTACAAGGGGAAGACCACATCAGCATGAGGTACTAGTAAACGATTATGTATTTGAATCTTTATAATTTACCTGAACATACCTAGATTTTATTGAGATGCACGCCAAAATTAAGTGAAAATCCCTGAAATATTTATTCGGTATCAGTATTACCCCACACTGTGAATCGTTCATTCAGTACTTCATATATACTGCTTTCAATACTCTACCCAGTACTCCACATATATTCCATATATACTCTATCCAGTGCTCCATTCAGTGCTCCACCCAGTGTTCCACCAAGTGCTGCGTTCATCACTCCATATATGCTCCATATATGCTCCATCGAGTGCTTCACCCAATGCTTCATCCAGTGCTCCAAATGCTCCACGCAGTGTTCCACCCAGTGCTTCATATATGCTTCATATATGCTTCATATATGCTTCATTCAGTGCTCCATTCAGTATAATCATATAAGCAAAGAATAAACAAAGATGGAAGAACTAAAAGACGCGCGCAGACGTGTACGAAACCTGAAATTTTAAGCTAATTGCGGGACAGAAAACCACGTGATCAGTACTTTTCTTGACCAATCGGATTGAGGATTCTAAAAAATTTGTTCTAATATATAATAGATAACAATATGAACAGCGGAGGTCAACTATCGAACACTTCGCTTTTGCCTATCTAAATCAAGTACCTCGCAGTAAGTGTGCGCTTGAATGTGCGCGCTTAGCCGGCTTCCCGCGCGTCTAGTACCGTCTCCTATGTAGACTTCAAATTCATTGAAGACTTCCCCGCCTAAGCTTTCCGATTTTGACGACGCGGAACAGCCGCAGTCAGCAAAATTTACATACGAGTTACTGGACTTGCTCTGTTGCAAGATTGTTTCCTCGAATACGCTGTTTCTATCGCAAACGATCATCTGATTTTGGTATACTATCTACTTGACCGGAATTCAGAGAAAGTCAGGGAGACGTTGGAATCTCTGAGCTAGTCCATACACAGTCATCTTTTCGAATATTCAGCGACTCCGTCCGTGTCTCCTCTGAGACCCCTAACCTCTTCTTCGAGCATGTTCAAGCAGACACCTTTCGCAACGATTCCGCAACCGCCTGATACGAGCCCTTGCTAATCTCGTCCAAGATACCTGTGCCGTTCGGCTGCCACCCCAATTCCTTCACCGCCTTCGCGCCAGACGCTCTGTTCTCGGCCTTCAAGAACCACGCGAACGTCTCTCCCATCTGCGCTAGCGCGTCCTTGTACGAAATGTCCCGCACCGGGACCATTAGCGCCGCAGCTATAGCGTCGAATATTTGGCGCGCCGTCACATCGGTGGCCCCGCTGGCGTTGAACAGCTCGCCGGCCTTGCCCTTCTCTGCCGCTAGCAGGTACAGCCGCGCGGCATCATTGACGTGCACGACGGTGGTGTGGTTCTTGCCACCGTCAACGCATGTAACGCTGCCGGCCTGCGCCGACATGCCCATGAACAGCTTGACGCCGCTGCCGCCGCGGCCATAAACGTACGGCGCCAGCCGAACCCCCGTAACCCGGATGCCTCTGCTGGCTAGCGCGAGCGCGTGCTGCTCACACTTGATGCGAGTATTGATGGGGTTCGGCTCCGGCGGCGACGCCTCGGTTGTTTCGGCTCCCGTAGGGTCGGCGGCAGCAGATAGTGTGCCCGAGGTGACGACCAGCGGCTTGCCGGTGCCCGCCAAGGCGTCGGCGATGGCGTCCACGGCGGCGATATCAACAGGCATGACGGCTTCATACGGGCCGACGCCTAACGTATAAGCGGTCGCGAGATGTATGACAACATCTGCTTCGGCGCTCTCGCGGCGCAGGACGTCGAGCGAGGTAAGGTCCCCGCGGACGGGCACGGCGCCGAGGCTGCGCAGCTTGGCGTCGCTGGTTTCGGTCCGGGAGAGCGCGTAGACATCATAGCCCTCTGCAATAGCGAGCTCTGTGACCACAGAGCCGACGTAGCCACTAGCGCCAGTTATAAAGAGTCGCTCTTGCTGTTTCTGAGCCGCCATTGCTGCGGTATTTGATCTCAAAGGAAGGAAAGAGATGGTAAATTGACCGAGAAAAAGTTGCAAAACTGTGTGTCAGGTGTGTTGATAGATGAACGAGATTAGCAGAAAGAGAAGCTGAACAGTAGAATCATGAACTTGTAAATATATTGAAAGGGCTGTTCCGGGAACCGCGGAGTTAGGATCCCTACCCGCCCAAACCCCATCTATTCCCGCCTATCTCCACGGTTAGCCTACTGGTACGGAATATCCACCGCGCAATGGGTTTCCGACTAACTACTTCGGTACAACTTGATATACTAGTGCCATATATATCACGCTAACCTAGATCATCGGATACTAGCCCATATCAGCTTAGCGTGCGCAGAAAACCCGTTTCAAATCCGCGATTGTCCGGGGAAAGAGAGAATCGAACGTTGGGGATATCACGCCGTGGACGGGAACTATGAGGCGTCGAACATCTCGCCATTGTTCACATTGCAGTCCATTCCGGTTGATGCAGCGAGGCAATAGCTCATGGGAAAACAGCGGAATACCTAGGCGGATATGTGGCGAATTACCACAGTGGCTTGCATCAACCACAATTCGAATATGCTGTTCACAGGGGACCTACAAAGATCGTAGGTAACACCATGTACGGGAGGGATGCTCGATGCGTTCAACAAGGGGATTAGCCATTCGGAGGAGGAGGAGGAGTCACTGGTAAACGTATAGACGAGGCGAGGACCGGGCGTCAGGATTGTGCGGTGTATCGTTGGCAAGTTTTTTCTTCTCGTCTCTCCTTTTTGTCTTGAAAGGTCTGAGACACATTTTACGATACCATGATACCAGAGATGCCAATGAAGGGCGCAACTTATTTTATATCCTACCAATCGTTCCCAATAAAGCCGTTGCGCCTCTCATCTGCTTCCGATGACCAACCTCGTCATTTCCTTTCGTGATACTTCGTTTATGCATCCGATCTCCTTACCCCTCCTCGCATCGCTTTTCACGCCGCTTCCCTCGACCGTACCTACTCCTGCGATGAAACTGGATGAGAATCTTTTCAGACCTTCGACCCCGCATATACCAAGGGGCACATAGACACACAGAGCTTGAGCTACTGCCCGGCCACCTGCGGGAGGAAGCCTGCTCGTCTCTAGGCCGGACTATATTCCAGCGCGGACGTATGTATTGCGGGCCGAGATCCTGTCGGGGGACTTGCCAAAGATTCACTCCCAGGACTTGCCCTCTGTCGTGTATGCCAGTAAGCGCTGCTCGTCTGGGTCTGACCATCGGCTATGCTTGTTCGTGTGCAAACGGCCCTGCTTGGCCGTACTCGAACATCCGTCGTCATCGCTACTGAGATCGGTATTGGAATCGCTCAAAATACTAGCCCTATCGTTGCTGAACGATTTGTTTCCTTTGCGATACCAGAGCCTCGGCATCCACGGTTCTGCTGGCTCGGGTTCGGATACGCGTCGCATCTTTGTGGATAGGGCTTTGCCTTCGCAGCAGTTGAGACAGTGGTTCTACCTAACGATAGCTGAGACGTGATATGCCGGCTAAAGCCAGTCACGAGAAACGAATTTTGCTTCATCGGCTTGATCGTGAAGTCGTTGATCCTCTCAACATTATCAGTGCTTTGAATGAGTCGGGCAAGCTGGGCAAATGAGACTCCTCGTTCATTATAGTTGTTTTGAATCAACGCTGTAAAGGAGTAGCAATGTAGGGCTTGCGGACGGAAGATGGCTTCAATCAGCGTCGGTAGGAGGTTTCTGGACGATCCGCTAAGGTCGTTGCAGTCAGACGACATATCTGTGTCTATGGCTTGTGGCGCAGAAGGAGCCGGCGAAGGCAATCGACCCTCGGCGCTAGATCCCACGGCGACTATCGAAGTCTGATCAAGGACGAAGTGTAATTTGTGAGCGTGCCGATAGAACTTAGAGCGTGGTTCAGGTTGGCGGGTAGACCTCTGCTGAAGATGATGCTTGTGCTACTTGGGCGTTGGGCCATTGTAAGACGAAGGCGGCTGCTTCCGCTTAGGGAAACGTGGTTTCCTATCGTCTTCATGCGAGTCGATTTTGTTGTTAAACTCGTCGTCGCTGTTACCATCGCTACAGCTCCCCGCCTCGTCATGGCTTGTCTCTGGCAATAGATCGCGGGCGGGTAGGAGCCGCTGTGGCTCGGCCGGTCTTGGGTTTTCATTCTTCTCGTCGGATTGGTGGGTATCGCCAACTCTTTCAGCCATCGACGCGTTTATCACATCATCCATCTTCTGCTGCTACTGCTGCTGCCCGTTATTTCCATCATTATCTCCGTTCTTCTCTTGCTTCATCTGATGCTGCTGCTCGTTATTTCCATCATTATCCTCGTTCTTCTCTTACTTCATCTTCTGCTACTGCCTCTTCCCCTCATCTACGAGACTAATATCGAGTGCAGGGCCAACCAGCTCGTGTTCGTCTGCTACGCCTCGACCAGTATGAGGATGATTCTCTTGACCGAGCTCTTTCTCTGGCGACGCTCTGGAGCAGCGTCGAGGCGGCTTTGAGGACAAGCGAAATGGGATACCGTGGCCTCGGAGCTGGCGCGGCGCGCATCAACGCCCTTTGTGCTGGTACGGTCGTGCAATGGTTCGCTCGAGAGGCTCCAAGAGGGAATATAAGGGCACATGGAATTTAACGGCAAAGGTTCTAGTCCGGCAAGCCGCAAGCGCTGGCCCGTCTCGGGGAAGTCATAATTCTCCATATCGTGCCATCCATCGGGACTGGAATGAGGGTTGACGGCAGTCTCTGAGCCGTTGAAAAGATCCCCGTCTAGCTCTGTACTTTTGGCACGAAGACTACCGTAATCGACTTTGATTTTAAAGACACTTAAGTCATCATCGCCTAGCAGGACAATTGAATCTTCTACGCCGTGTCGGAAAAACTGGTCGTCTATTTCCACGACAGAGGGTAGTGGGCGCGCTCACCTGGACTACGGCCTGAGTTATGGCCTGATACTAACTCGCTCTGGTCGAATAAACAGCCCTTCCGTTCTGCACCTGCCTCCTTAACTTCAAAGGCCGCGTTGTTCGAACGTTGATCTTTCATTGCAAAGTTCTTCTTTTGGAGGGCGGTATACAAGATCTCTTCGATGGTGGGAAGATCGTCGTCGTCGTCGTCGTCGTCGTCGTCGTCGTCGTCGTCGTCGTCGTCGCTGCTGCTATAGACAGTGCCTGTTTCTGCTTAGATTTTCACAAGTCAGTCATCGTTGCTACAAGCTAAACATCTCGATTCTGAAACATACCTCGAATTCCAGACTTGCAACCTTCATTATTATCAGCTGCTGTCACTGCTGCTACTGATCGGGTCGCGCTGAGCAATATACGACTCGACTTAACACGCTAAATCTTTTCAAAGATGTCAACATGCTTCGAACCAGATCTACAAAAAAAGTTACTATGCTCTTGAAGGCCCGAAGCAACTGAAGCAGTAAGCGCACAAGTATAATGAACAGGGTCAAAAGTGATTCATCTCTCGCGCGTGAAAACGATTGAAAGTATCCAAAGAATCTTCTCCGCTCGTTGCTGCCTGCATAAACTGAACTGCAAAAAAGGACAACAGAGAACCAGGGAAATCGAAAGATTTCATGTAAAACTTCATCACACCACCCTCGCAGAAAATCGAAAATACGCTCTGCGGCCTCCGTATACTCCTGCCCTTGCCATTCTCCCCCTCTTCTCCCGCGCTCGTATGCGCATTTTATCGGTGTGACTGCTCAATGGGAAGATACAAAGCATCGATTTGGGCCAAATCACATGTAAATTTAGCATACACACAGCGCCTAGATAGTGTCATAGCCATAGACAGGCTGCATGCGCTTAATGAAGAAAAAAGAAAGAAAGAAAATCCCCCTCTTCTCACGCCCTACAGAGTTTAAAGCAGTACTATTCCCTGATATTTCCCCAAACACGGAAGTACATACATTCCTACGAACAGTGGTAAAAGACATGGAAGAAGAAGGAGCTTGTTTGATTTTTATACGTCGATAAATGGTGGATCCCCGGGATCTTAACGGCTTGGATGGGGTACATAATCGCAAGCTGGAAAGGCATAATCGCGGAATGTTGCTGAGGGATTTTGGATGATGGTAGAAACGTACAGGGTGGCGGTTGGTGTGGGAAGGTAGGAAGGGACATTTGATGTTGTATGGAGGTGTGTTTTGTTTCTAGGTATGTAGGAGCAGCAGAGGAGGGTTTTAGTGCGGAAATATCGGCGCTACAGTAGACTGATGCTCTGATACCTAAACGAGGAGCATTTTTTGGGTTTCGAAGATCAGCATCACCGGGGCTACTGTATATCGATCGAGTGGTGGGTACGGATTGAGTTGAAACCACCCCTTCCCCCACCCACGCGGAAGGTTCCGGCCTGGCCTGTTGTGCAGTGACGCATTGTTTCTGTGGAATAGTACGTGAGATGTGATGGATTGCGCCAAAGTAAACCCATGTGATTTTCGGATTTATATATACACACGCTTGTAAAACACTTCTCTCCCATCCCCATCAATTCATGTCTCCTAAACATTGCAGTCGCCTTGCGGACCATTCCCAGCCTCTGCCACCTCAATCTCAGAAATCGAACTCAGTTCCAATTCCGGGGCAACCATGTCTTCAATCGCGGCAACGGCCTCGGCCGCCATCTCTTCCGTAAGGCATTGTTGGTCAGCCGGGGACATGGGAGTTCCTGGGCCAGAGGCAGGAACAGAGCCAACAGGGCTGCCGGGATTAGAGCCCGCGGCCTGACCCATAGCCTCCTCAACGCGTGATCGGACAACGCGGGCGATGGCTCGGCGAGCAACACCCATGAAGACGTTCTGAACGATAGCCTCGCGACCGGCGGGAACCAACTGGGCGATGTTTTGGCCTACTACTTGACTTGCTTGTTGAGCGGATTGAGCCACTCGTTCAGTGCCGTCCAGGTGTCCGGCTTCGTGGCAACGCGCCCAGACCCCACCTATGATACCGGCAAACCCGACCACAGTGGCTGTCTGGACGACGTTCTGGGCACTGACGTTTCCTTGGAAGAAGTGATCCATTGTGGCTGCGATACCACCGCCGGCTACCGCACCGACAGCAAAGTTGCCGATGACCGACGTCCAATAGCTGTAGGGGTTGTAGAGGAGACGTCGGAGCTCGTTGTGTACGAGATCTTGGGACGGCGTCACGTCCGTGGTAGGTTTACAGATAAGGTAGTCGGTCAAGGCTTGATTAGCTTCGGCCATGGCTGCATCCGCGTTGGTGCATATGTGGTCGTTATAATGCATGTTGATAGCATTGTGCTCCCTCGTATGTCGCAGGCTCCACACGTCCGCAACCAAATCCCGGAGCGTGGTGTTGCTGGTGGTCCCATTGGTAAATGTGTAAACACCGACGTCATCCGTGAGTTTCAGGCCATGGCCACACTTTGTAAAATCGACACTGATGTTGTATGAGACAGTTTTTCCATCCGTGGTGTTCTGCCATGTTGACGTATGTAGTCCGTACGACTCGGAATAGCTCCTCTTTTGCACCTTTCTTTTCGCAGTGCTTACGGGCCCGGCAACGACTGTGGCGTTGTCATCAGCGAAGAGTTGGTCTAAGAATTGACCCACTGACCCTCCCGCAGGCTGTTGTGGAAAGGTAAGAAGGTTATCGAAACTTCCGGTGCCTAAGGGGAGAGGGGAAGAGAGTGTGTTGACAGGGGCGTTGAAAGCGACGATCGAGTGCCGTGGCGACCCGGTAGCAAAGGCAATGCAGGTTGCAGCAAGAACCAAGAGGTACTTCATGTTGGGGATGTAAGTTCTGGTGTTTTTGAGATAATAGAAAGCGATGCGATGGAAACATCTACAGACTACAGTAGGATATTGCAAGTACTTACACTGGTCTTATATTGCCGGTTGTCTCGTGCAAGATCCCCTCCACCTCAACCTGTGCCAATCATTAATAGCAACGAAGGCGATGTAAAGACTGCGGCTGAAGTACGTATCGTCTGGACTAGAGTTCGTGTGTCTCTGACTTTCTACCGGAACGGCAGTTCATTCTTCAAGAATCATCGTGAGGTTTTCACTATTCAGTAGCCAAGATGTCTCACCAAGCCTTCATCCCCTAAGGTAGTCGAAACATGTCTAGCCAAGATTGAGAGAGTCACTCGACTGGCTCAGGCTTCTGCGCGTAGTGAGGCGCGTAAGAGTTGATGAATACATGGACGGGATAGACGCCAAGGCGGAGGGAGGGGGGTGACAGCTCAAACTCCAGCTCAGCCTCAACCCGCCTTTTGTAGTTCTATAGGTAAAGCTGCAGCCTCTACAGATATCTCCTTACCATTGGCACGGGAAGCAGGGGATGTAGAGAAGATATTCCTGGTGTCAACAACAACAACTACTGATGAATCGCCAGCCCGAAGAAGAGTGTTCTTCTGGGTCGTAATGAGAGCGATCTCTGCTTTACCAGCTGAGTCATGCCTCTTTGCAGCCACTACCTGCCTACCTACCTACGTTTGGAGGTGTTTGGAGGTGCTTTGAGGTGCTACCAGTATTCTCTGTTGTCCCAGTGTTGAGTGTTCGGTGATTTGAAGAAAGGATCTACCGTAGAAAGCAGTACGAGTAAGGTAGTTGAAACATTCCGAGCCGATATGCGCCGATAATTGTCCGCTGCACTATTTAAAGTTCTAAACCCTGAAACGTGGGGTTCCAACTTACACAGTGTGTACCTTAATATGATGATATCAAGTTTACCTAGGTACCTATAATTGTCCTTAGGTGGGCCTATGCGGCTAGGTATGAAAGACATCAACCATTAAGTACAAGATACTTCGCCTAACACGTGAGGCGATCTTCTCTCGGTCGCATGCACCACGGCAGATACTCGAGACGTGGAATCACTTCCGAGTTGGATTTGCACCGAATCGCCCTCCACCCCTGCCGCCTCTTCGGGAAACCTGATACGTTCACAGCTGGAATCAAATCCTCAATAACCCTCCTCCATGGTAGCACCGTTGAGAGCGGTGGGAATCGAACCCACGACCTTAGCGTTCCTCAACGGAGCCCCCGCCTTCCCCGAGCGCTTGAGTAATTACTGCAGTCTTCCATGGAGGCCTACTCGGCTGTTCGATGATCTGGGTCTTTGGCTACCAGCGTTTTACCATGTTCCTTCGTTGGATTTGGGGGCGGAGCATTAGGGGGGTTTCAAGGAGACGTGTTGTTTTCTGTGTTGATATCAGGCATGTCTAGGGGATCGCTGCTATGTGCTATGTGGGCCGATTATTACTCCGTGGTTGAACTGCATACTGTAGTGTATTTTGTACGGGTCCGCAGAGTGTCCACGAGAAAATGGGGTATTGGCCGCGGAAGTATTCCAGATATCATCGGCGTACCAAACTTTTCGGCAGTATTGTTAGCGTCTATGCTGTTCGTCATGCTTAAAGAGTCGATAGTGATGAGCGTAGCGTTTCTCATACTTCTTTGCAGAGGAAGCCCGGTCCAGCTACACGCCTTCTTCTAGGTACTCTGGATGAGCCTCCAGAACTCGAAGGGGGGGTGAGTACTTTCGCCAGGGGAGCACTCGCCGGGGAAGTGGGGGCGTACGCACTGGGGGAGCACCACGTTCATAGCATTACAGGGAAATTCGAACTCCAAACCAAGAAAGTGGCAGTCATGTCTAGAAAAAGTCAGAACACGGAGAGAAGGCCGAACAGTATAGTGTTTTTGAATCGTGGCCCATCAAACACAGAGGTGGGTAGTGGGGTCCATTACCAGCAATTTGTGGAAAAGTCCATTATCCAGTCGTGGTTGGCCAACTGGATTTCTAAGTGTGGGCCGTATGTCTATATTGGGACAAATCGCAAAGCCTAGTTGCCTAGAGTGGAGGAGGTGGAGAAATCGAAGCGGCAGGGAGAGGAGAATACGTTTTAATATCCCAAACTTTGTAACGATACTAATCGGGTGTCCTTCTTTATCTGGCAACATCTTCGTCTAGAACAGACCAAATTGTTCTCATAGCGGCTACTTTCGGTTCTTTCCACAATCGATCTTCAGTGTTTCGTGCAATGATAGCAATTCTTTCCTTCACATCTCTTACGACCACCTTTTCCCAAATCTCCATTTGAGGTCGGTCGTCATCTTATTGCAACAGCTCGCGGCAACCCTAGTACAGTAAGCATGGGCTAAGAGGGCAGAGGAATGAAATACGACGAGATGTAGGACGCAAGGAGAATGGGGAAGCAAATAGGCAGGCTGGAACGGTTAGCAGATTTCAGGATACATCAAGTACATTATCATCTTCTCCTCGATTCTTACTCCTCAGTGTAATGGATCTGTGGATTAAGGAACCAGGTGATTAGCCTACAGAATAAAGAATCAATCACACACATCTTATATGTGCTAAGTCCACAGTATCAAGGCAACAGCTGACTCTCATGGCAAGAATGTCTTGTGTCTTCCATGGGTTAATATGGGTTGTAAGCTAATAAACTTCAATCCATTCTCTCGATTGAACTCCCTCGGAACATGAGTAGTCTAGAACCAACTCATAGATAGAAGAGTGTCGTAACATACTAGGAATCAGAATAGGTTAGGATGTACAGCTACTTCTTCACGGCAAAAGATGATCACACAGTAGAGTATTGTCATGGGTGGCCAAGGGAGTGAAGTTTACGGACGAGGATGTTCACCCGCAATAGAGAGTAGCTCCGGATAATCCCGGCTTGGCATTCGAGAAATTTCCTTTGACTGAGAATCCTAGACTTTTGTCAACAATCAAGAGATCACAACCATAAACCACAATCTTCTAATTTTCTACCGATTGTGATTCACCGCATAAGCTCCCCGCAACTTCATATCATCTTCTACACTCAATATGGTCCGTAACAGCGCTACTGTCTAAACGAAAGCTCTCGACTAATCTAATTAACGCTTAGACGACAGCACTCAAGTCTATCAAATCTCTCGCGCCCCTCCTCGACAGAATTCTAGTCCAAAGAATCAAGGCCGATACGAAAACTGCGGGCGGCATCTTCCTACCCGAGAGCAGCGTGAAGGAGCTCAACGAAGCAAAGGTGCTAGCAGTTGGACCTGGAGGGTTGAACAAGGATGGCCAGAGAATAGCTCCGAGTGTGGCCCCGGGAGACAAGGTTTTGATACCACAAGTAGGTTTTTGCCAACCGGGTGAAGAGAATGGGCAATATCAAAGTACTGACCTCGGTGCCTACAGTATGGCGGGAGCCCTGTGAAGGTTGGGGAAGAGGAGTACTCGCTGTTCAGAGATCACGAGTAAGTCACGTTCATAACCCGGCGCCTTATGGAAGGGCTAGTACTGATATAAGCAGACTGCTCGCCAAAATCAACGAATAAAACCTGCGATTCCCTCTTGACCTTGTGTACCATATGTAAATTAACTCGACCCTACACAGTGGAGGAGTTCAAATTCTTTGCATAGCGGCAGTGTTCATGTAATAGTCTAATCTTCGAAATACATGCAAAATCTCCTCTCGGCCATTCCTCCTGTTGAGCGGCTGGTGACGTTCTGGACTCAAATGCTTGTAGGAACGGATCCGGGGTTCATTGGACCTCAATTCAATTTTAGTTCAGATGATCATGCGGTTGTTAGATATGATGAGGCTTCGAATTACTTGCGTCAAGCAACAATCCTGCTGTAATGAAATCCAGGACTGCTATGAGCTACCTTACCTTACCTTTCTTGTTGAGGATGCGGATGTTACGTAAGCACAAATGCTCTAAAAGACTTGCAGCCAGTGGAGGAAGGCATGCAATGATGCAAGGTAACAGTTCTTCTAGTATTTTAATAATATCACCCATTGAAGACTCGATTCATCACTCACAAGACTACTCTTACTGAGATATTCAAAGAACCAGTCCATATTCCAAAGGCGCACTCAACTTGACAATCCTCCCTACCCCCGCCACCACGATGGCATCATCCTCTACCTCCACTCCCTTCCTCTAGTAGGTTTCCTCCCCTAACCTCTCGCTCTCTGCGCAACTGACAACCCCTTACAGCGCCTGCATAGCCTACCGTAGCACTATACTAACCGAACACACCACCACCCCCGCCTCCAACCCCTCCTCTCTGGCCACCCTCATCCTCCCCAAACTTCCTCACGACACCCCTCAAAAACTCACCTACACCCACAACCAAAATTTTATCCACTACATCGCCGATGCCCCTTCCCAATACCCGTCTTCCAGCAGCTCCGCCGGCGGTCTCACATACCTAGTCGTCGCTAACGCCAGTATCGGCCGCCGCATACCATTTGGGTTTCTGGTAGAAATCAAGAAACGATTCTTGGCAAAGCACGATGCAGAAAGGACAGACTTCGCGGCAATGCCACCCTACGGCGCTGCCGACTTCAACTCCACCCTCAAATCCCTCATGGTGGAATATGGCACCACGCAGGCCGGCAAAACCGACGCCATCACCAATGTGCAAGAGAACATTGACTCCGTCAAGGGCATCATGACGGAGAATATCGAGAGGGTTCTTGAAAGGGGGGAGAGGATTGATTTGCTGGTCGATAAGACGGATCGACTTGGGGTGGGGGCGCATGATTTCCGCGTGAGGAGCAGGGGGTTGAAGAGGAAGATGTGGTGGAAGAATGTGAAGGTGATGGCGCTTTTGGCGGTGGTGGTTATATTCTTGGTGTATGTTTTTGTGGGGTTTGGGTGTGGACTGCCTGGTGAGTCGAAGCGATTCTTTCGCACCGCGTATAGTTGCTAATCTATGGATAGGTTGGTCACGTTGTGTCGGATAAGAGAGTTGCTTTTTGGCCGTAAAACATGGAGTTTAGGGGTTCAATGAAAGGTCCATGCTGTACAATAGAGGTTTGTGGAGCTCTTTGTGGGTATGTCGTTAATGAACCGACAAACGTATAACGTCTTGCTTGCTTGGCATCCAGGCATCTTAGACTCAAACCAGGTTTATCATTCCAGTAACAACATTAGCTCCAAAGCAGTCCCACTGCATCAACTTCTTCCATCCTTTTTATTCCTACTTAACATATCTCACCCCCCCATCACAAGTCTCCGTCTTATCATACGCTCTCCCTCCCATCTCCACACTTTACGCAGCTACCACTTACTCCCCCCCCCCATTTTTCTCTTTCTTCTGCTCTATTCTACCTCAGACACACTATCCCAAAAGTACCGCCAACACACCCTCTCCGCGCTTTTCCGATTTCTCATCCCCTGCTCGCTTGCAGCTAAAAAAAAAACCTCTCAGCACGGATCTGGAACACACGCTTTTGATAACCCGTTCCGCGTCGCCACGTCGTGGTACCTTGGCAAGAAAGAAAGAAAAAGCGCATATGAATTATATTATATTTCTATATCACACCCGGCAAAGCCTGCCGCCGTTGCATATCCCCCCGGGGCCAACAAACTCATCCCCGTCCCTTTTAAAAAAAATAACAAAGAAGAGGATACCCCATCACAACACCGCAGGTGAATTCAGGGATACTTAGATACGGTAAATATGAACATCGACTTACGAATGCTCTTGGGCAAATTGGATGGAGAATCGAGAGTTTGAGGATTTTTTAGTTTTTTTTTTACCGCTGTGGGTTGTGAAGAGTGGATCTTGGGCGATAAGGGCGCGCAAGAGAGAGAGAGAGAGGGAGGGAGAGAGAGAGAGAGAGCTGGGGGTGTCTGGAAAGGGGGGCGATGGGAAGGTAGCGCGGGGAAGGGGGGGTTTTTTTGGAGCGGGAAAGTGGTGATGGAGGGTGTTATGTGGGGCGGGGGAAGGGGGGTTTTCTAAATGGGTGAGGGTTTTTTTTTTGGATTTCTTGCGGAAATGCTGAGGGTGGTTGTTTGGTGTATTCGTTCGAGGACAGGATGGAAGAATTTTAGATCTGATTGGTGCGCTAGATCTTCGTGGTTGTAATACGCTGGTTGGTTTTTGGGATAACCCCACCGGGCTTGACGTGTTGTGAGGTTTTTGGCTAGGGACCGTGGTTGTGGTTTGAGAGTATATAGAGTAGTTCTATATGAGGGGTTACTTGGTGGATATCATCGGCGGAGTGATGTCGCTATTGTACACTATTTACAAGACTCCAGATGCCAGTACGCTGACAAATCTTGGCCCTGGAGTCGAGCTTGAGGTTTTGAACCAGTGGAGCCTATCAATGAACATTTCCGAACGGAAGAGCTGGGATCCAATCACTCATTGCGTACACGCCACCTTAGCCCCGTTCGCACTCGTGACAGTAAGTGTAATTTTCTCCATCCAGGGCTCGGGGTCTCTGCTTTCAATTTCCGTGAACGTCTGCACGAGTCTCACAACCGTGTACCCAAACTCAGTTAGCGCGAACTGTTGACCTACGCAAATTCGGGGCCTACGAACAATATCAGCCTTAAACACACGTGATTACGCAGAATCGGGGTTTGAATAGTTACTTACCCTCCATTAAAGGGCAAATACTCCCAACCCACTCGCAAACTCTCCCAACGCTCTGGCCTGAAGTCTTGAGCATCGGGGCCGTAGATTGGGTTTAGGCGGTGCATGGCGTAGACTGTGTAGTCCACCTCCTGGCCCTTGCCGACAAAGACGGGGGATTTGCCGTCAGGGCCACCGCCGAGGGGAAGGTAGGTGTCTCGGGTTGCTTCTCGGGCATTTCCCGGGATGGCAGGGTAGAGACGGAGCGCTTTGTTCGTTGTCAGTGTATTATATAAAAAGGGTGGAAGGCGACCGTACTCTCGTTGAGGAAGTACCTGAGGTATTTCATATTTCTCAGCGTCTCATAATTTGGTGGTTCACCTCCCAATTGATCCGCCTCAGCCTTGAGTTTGGCAAAGATATCAGGTCGTTTTCCCAGGATGTTGAAGGCACTTGTTAGCATACTTGCCGTGGTGTCTCTACCCGCAAGCAGGATGCTCAGTAATTCATCCGTGATCTGCCTTGGATCGTCCGTTACTTTTGCCAATTCATCAACGAAGACGTAGCGACCAGGTTTGAGGTTATCCTTGTTTTGCAAATCTTTCTCGTTCTTAGAGGGGGAAGCCTGGCGGGAACGCGCTTTCTGCACAAAACCTCCAACGAAATCATGAACGGTCTTGCAGTCTCTGAAAAAGCGCCTGTTTGGCCAAAGGTAGGACATGATACCAGAAGTACCTGTTTGACCAAGGGCACCAACGGCATAGTCGAACGCAACACCAAGGCGCGTTTGCGGAGAGTCTTCCCCGCCGTTTTGCGAGTTTACTGATTCCCCCAAAAGGAACTCGGATGCTTGATCAAGCGTAAGACGGTAGAAAAGAGGCCCCAGGTCAATTGTGCTCCCGTCTTTCGGTATCTTTGCAATCAATTCCTGCGTATGAGTTTCAAATGACTCCAGATCTGCGACTTGGTTCCTGGTGAAAGCTGGCCGCACCAGAGCTCTAGAATGCTTCCATGGCTCACCGTCAGTCACAAATATCCCTCCAGTGAGTAGTGGCGAGAAATTTTGCGGACGCCCGCCAAGCCCAAAATCATCGAACTTGCTGGCAAGAATAGTCTTGATGTTCTCGGGCTCGATCGTCATAATAAAAGAGCTACCCAGCGCTGAGGCCGTCCAGGTATTGCCAAGCTCAGCATATCTGCTCGTTTGCTCCTCGAGCAATTTCTTGGCTTTGTATTTCGCTCTAATGGCCATCAACAGTCGATATCCAATGTAACCAGAGTCTGCAGTAGCCGGAGGTTTGAGACAGCCATGTTGCCTACAGAATGCAGAAACTACACGGTAGCGTAGAGTTTTGATGTACACATAATAGATCAAGGTAGACACAACCGCAGAGACTGCCAAGGTATAATGGTACGCCATGACATACGACTCCGAAATAGGGTAGTGAAATTCGGTACCCAGAAATTGAAGCCTTCAGTGCACTACGTGGAGCTGAAATCAATACTGCTTGATTCTGATTGATCAACCCACACGCACAAGACGAACATAAACAGTACGTCTGCCTATTCTCACAGTTACCACCTGGCTGTTCATCGTTGGAACTGTTGCCTATTTAGTCGGGTGACATAGCGCCCGGCCTACTAGCTGCCAAAACAAGGCTCTTTGAATCTAGCCAAGACATTACAAGAATGGTATTAGATACTCCTTCAAGATGTCAATGTTGATCATTGCAGAGGTCCTTATTAAGCTATGGTAACTTGGTAAGACAAAACGTGAAGACATTCGGATAAAGATGGGGGGAGGCAATTTGAGGACCCCAATCTACCCCAAACAACGATTGGAGAGAAAGCTGATCTATTGATACAATGAACAACCTGGCGAGGAAGCCCCTGCCTACAGGTGCTTTGTACCATTATGCTAGCATCTTGTCAACATGACGTTAGATCATAGCTGTATGTTGCATTAAAATCCCAACAGAACGAATCCTATAATCTGATGTTCAACAATATCAACAATGTAATTCAACATGGGAATTATACATGTACTGTATACAGTAAATGTGTATACAGCTTTCAAAGTGAATCATGTTTTTAAAACCTGTAATTTGCTAAAAATGTTTCCGACCGTATCACAAGCGGTTCTCACCAAGATTCGAGAAGTGATCAGTTCGAGCTACTCGAGATACTCTATCCGATGCTGCAAGTCGTCCTCTAGAAAAGAAACGAAACCACTACACCGTTGTAGTAGCGCCATTATGAATCGAACTTACTATGAATCAAGTACTCCCTGTCACCTCCCTCAAGTGTTTAGTTGCTCTATTGATATTGCAAGAAATTATCTTACGATCTGTGATGTTGTGCCTAGCAATTACCTTATCTACCTACCACAGTAAGGTGATTGAGGAGAGCGCTTGTGGTACGGCCGGAAACTAAGAACCGACTCGAAAGAGGGACCTTCCTGAAATGATGTTAATCTGTATTTAATGAAACTGATGTTCATCTACCTCATGCTGTATTGTAACACGATTACAACGTACAGTTCAGAAACCTACCAAGGTCCAAGGGCCTCAAAGGTATCGGAAGAACGAATCAAGAGCAAACTGCAATAGACTAGATGAACTGGCTCGTTAATAGCTCTAGGTATGCTAAAGTTCGCTGTTGGTATGGTACACGCATGAGATGGAAAGTACCCTTTCCTCCAATACCTTAAATATGGACATAGAATGCTTGGCGTATTCCTTCCTCCCTGCGCTCAATCTGTCAGAGAAACTGAGGTCGAGGAACACATGAACCCCAAATAAATCCCCAATTCCGAGAAACTTCAAGGGCGCCTCCTGAGGCAGGCCCTGGTGACTACGTCTTAGTGCTATCGGCGTAGGTCTGGAGTATTGAATGTCACGACACCCGAAGTTGTGGGACCTTGCAGATGCGAGATGTTCGAGATGCATTGCTTTTCCTCCCATTCCTCCGCGAGGTTTGAAGAATTCTGCACGCCCGAGATCACCTTCATGTGTTGCCCGCTTGGAAATGCACTTTCAAACTTTGTCATTGGTGTATGATCTCTCGATTCTTCTGGCAATGTGGTTCAGCTTGGCAAGATCTTATCTGGCAAATTAATGTGCACTGGTCATTCCACCTTCGATGACATGAACAATTACAGTTTCCGAAGGGGGATCTTGTGCTTGGTCGCCGCGAGGCATTGGTTATTTTACTACACCACCAGGTAGTCGGTGATGGATGCCAACTTGCTCAGTAGCCATTCGAACAGTCTTTTAAGGGATGCGAACGATAATGAAAGCAGCAGAGCACACCTTTTGATATCACGCGATCAGGGTTTTATCAGCCTTTTGGTCTTGTGCAATACTAGTCCCAACTCAACAAAACGGTTGGAGCTTTTGAACGGACTCCCCGGCTGTTCAAGAGGTATATCTGAGTCGACCAGACTCGAATGTTTGCACTGATCGGGTGTTCGCACACCCTCTGGCCGGCTTACTTGTGGTATAATACCTACGGTAGTAATATGACTAGACACTATGGAATATACTACTACCTTACTACAGTTGGCGTGTGTATCTATCTGGGGGGCGGGTGTCAGCTGGATCAGCCTGACACGGGGTGACCGTCGCCATTGTTTACTCGGACTGGACCCCCACCAGCCTTGCCACTGATCCCCACCAGGATTTGCTTCGGCGGCGATCATTGCGTGCAGCTGCAAGCTAACCCGCTAACTTTCTTCGGGAATCCCGTCCGCTCAATTTCCGTGGTCTCGGTAAATTAGGACTTTACCCTCAGTCTAGCAGCGCAAATGGCAGGATGCCGTCGACCTATCTTTTCACTGGCGCTATCTGGACATGAATACAGCATTACAGCACTACAGCGCATAATCACAAGATCATCGATATCCAACAGAGTCTGCAGTACTGCAAGCTCTACTCTATCCACTGCCAAGAACGGTCGACGGAGAGAGGAGTTCACCGGTTCGTGGCCATTTGTTAATCAGCAGCCTCATGAACCTCCATGTGGCCTCATGCAGTCCTTAGTAAGTCGGATTGCCCCGTGGATAAGTAGTAAAGTACCTGGTGCGTGTACGGAGGTATGCATGATTACTTTACATTAGCCTGATCGGAAACGATGAAACTTACCGGTATAGAACAAATCAAAGTCGAATCCCTAAAGTAAACGCAGGCAAACCCCCGGACACCCCACATTATTGACGAAACTCCACACACTGCTGGATTACTCACGAATATCCCGATCCCCCAAGGATAACATCGGATGCAGGCAGCTGTACTCCGTAAGCTTGAGGCTTCCCATTGTTGTCATCTGCTAACATGTTGTTTCGCCGGCCATTGGATGTTTGCAGCTTTTTGCCGAACACGAAGCGGCTGACCTTGCTCCCTCGGCTCCTTAGCCATGCGCGATTTCTGGACCGTCCCTACCAAGCGATTGGGGGTCGAATACGAATGCTGCGACGGCACAGGACAGATAGGACATCCTCCTTGTTGGTGGTGGTGGGTCTCGCCAACTCACCGCTCCTAAGCCAAAAGGATGCATGAGTTTCCAGCCCTCTTTTCTGGCGAGGGATGCCACGAGGATACGGACTGCGGGCTGTATGTACAGTTGATGTTACACCGATTCTAGGAGACTCCAGTCCCTCGTTATTCTACGGAAAGGTATCATCTGAATCTGGCAAAGGTCTTTGCTTATAAGTACCTCTATCATCCCCCATTGTCCAGGAACTACTCGTCCTTTGTTGGAGCCCTAATCACTTGTTACTCGTGTACCAATCGCAAGATGTCTCCAATCCTAGGGCACCTTGCTTCGATATCTCTACTTGGCCTGTTAACCCTCTTCAGAAGTGGCCATGCGGCCCCCGTCCTTCCGAGCGGCTGGACATCCGACGGATGCTATGTCGACAACGTCAGCGGTCGCATTCTATCCTATCAAGCTCCGGATAACCAGGCCATGACTGTCGAATCATGTATTGCAATCTGTTCCGGCAAAAAAAATACGGTTGCAGGTATGGAGTATGGCGTGCAGTGCTTCTGCGATAATGCCATCGTTAATGGAGGGAAACCCGCCACGGCCCAGACAGAATGTAACACTGTGTGTGGCGGCAATTCAGCAGAACAGTGTGGCGGGGGAAACAGGATGAACATCTATGCTAGCGGTGCACTCCAAACCCGAGGGCCTCCCGGTCCTCAAAAAACGGGCTTGCCAGGCTCATGGACATACCAAGGCTGTATCAAGTGAGTTTACTGATTCATGGTCAGGTCCTGCTTTCCCGAGCTAACCGAAAAAAACAGTGAAGGTTCTCCTAACAGGGTATTCAAATATCAAATCATCAACACGAACACCAATACCGCTACCAGTTGTCTCACCCAGTGTTCGAATTTCGGATTTGGGGCTGGTGGCATGGAGTACGGCCAGGAATGCTGTACGTATAACGATTGCTTCTCTGACTTTTCTTATTTTGCCCCTGCTTTCGTCCTCGTTCGGCCAAAATATGTTCTCCTACCGATCTTCTCTGCGGATCGCAGGTGCTGATGTTGCGGGACAGACTGCGGTGACCCCGTTGACGTTACAAATGCCGGCTCAACAATCCACCCTGATTCTGACTGTAATGTCGCTTGCAGCGGCGATTCAAATTATCTTTGCGGTGGCGGAAATAGAATATCATACTATACTTGGACAGGCACACCCCTCCAAGTCTGGGCCCGCCCTACAGGCGGCAGCGCTGGCCAATATCAGTACTTAATCGGTGGCGTTGTTGTACCGCTCATTACAACGAACGGCATCAACGGCAAGGTGACTTTCGTTGAGAAATATGGAACCGGAGCACCCAATTCAACAGGTGCATATGAACTTGATCTTTCGCAGATAAATAACGTTCAGGCGGCCTGGAGGCCTATGCATGTCAAGACCGATGTGTTCTGTTCGGCGGGCTTGGTGCTCCCAGACAAGGTCGGAAGACAAATCAACATCGGAGGATGGTCTGGGCCTTCAACGTTTGGAATAAGGATATACTGGCCCGATGGATCCCCTGGCGTTCCAGGTGTAAACGATTGGCAGGAAAATGTCAATGAGCTCTCGCTTCAAGCCGGACGGTGGTATCCATCTGCAATGATCATGTCGAATGGATCTATCCTTATCGTCGGAGGCGAAACTGGGTCTAACGGTCCCGCCGTCCCATCACTCGAACTTCTTCCGAAAGTTGGCCCGGTTGTTACGGAGGACTTCCTTCTACGCACTAATCCCAACAACCTTTATCCCTTCCTGGCAGTTCTTCCCTCTGGTGGAATATTTATTGGCTACTACAATGAGGCTAGAATCATCGACGCCAATAGTTTTGCAACTATCAAAACACTTCCGAATATGCCTGGGTCTGTCAACAATGTCCTGAGCGGACGAACCTACCCTTATGAAGGGACGATGATGATAATGCCTCAGCGCGCCCCGTACACAGACCCGATGACAGTGTTGATCTGTGGTGGGTCGAATTCTGGCGCGTCCATCGCAGTTGACAACTGCGTATCGACCCAGCCAGATGCAGCAAACCCACAATGGACACTGGAGCGTATGCCATCGCAGCGCGTCATGCCATCGATAACGGCGCTCCCAGACGGCACATACCTTATCTGTAATGGCGCACAACAAGGCGTTGCTGGATTTGGTCTTGCAACCAACCCTAACCTTGGTGCTGTTCTCTATGATCCCTCAAAGCCAGTAAATCAGCGCATGTCTATCATGGCAAATACAATAGTGGCTCGTCTCTATCACTCAGAGGCCATACTCCTCCAGGACGGACGAGTTCTAGTCTCTGGGTCGGATCCGCAGGACGGTAAGAACCCGGAAGAATACCGTGTGGAGGTGTTTGTACCGCCATACCTATTGTCTGGCCTGGCAAGACCGTCTTACACAATCGCGAATAAGGATTGGGCCTACGGTCAGCAGTACCAGATTACTGTCACCGCCGGCTCTACTGCCAATTTGAAGGTCTCGCTACTCGGCGCCGTCTCCAGTACGCACGGTAATAGTATGGGTCAGAAGACCATCTTCCCGGCCGTGTCTTGCGCCGGGAATACTTGCACTATCACGGCGCCGCCAAACGCGAACATTTCCCCACCGGGTTGGTTCCAGCTTTTCGTCCTTGACGGCCCAACTCCATCGAATTCCCAGTGGGTCCGCATTGGGGGCGACCCTGGTAAATTGGGCAACTGGCCTGCATACCCAGATTTCAAAACACCCGGTGTCTAGGGGATCTCCTAGCACATCGTTGAGAGCTGGCCTTTCTTTATGTTATTAAGGACTTCATGATGTTCTGTTCCAATATTCCTTAATCGTATACTACCACCGTCTAAATGAGTCTACCACAAATCATTCATACTTCAACAATTCGGGCGTTGCAAATACTGTTACGACCTAACAGCTTAATAATTTGAGACCTAATAGCTTGACAATATTATACTACCTTCGCAGAAATTGAATTCATCGATCAAGTGACGATTCCATTAACTAAGATCACCAACTTGAGTCAAAGTAAGCCTCCTGGTTGTTGGTCACACAGCAGGGCCCAGCAGTTGAATCTCTGGGTACCGATGGCTTACTTCCCACACTGACGGTGTTGCGCAAGAAGACGCCTCAGAACCTAATCTCGACCCACTGACCGAACAATTCCACCTTGCAAAGGGGGCGCAAAGTTCTGAATAAGCTTTCGCTCATCCGCCGTACAACAGGCTGACGGTGTCGTGCAAGAAGAAGCCTCAGAACCTAATCTTGACTCATTGATCGAACACTACTCCTTCGATCAGCCGCCATACAACACGTTGGCTTTTCATGACTGGGTCGCTAACCGGCCAAGCTCGGGTTTGCCTATGAGCCTCAGAACTTTATCTTGATTCTGCACCTCAAGGCGCTTACCTGACCTCTTGATGTAATATACATCATGCGCCCCACGAAACGTTCGCATGCAAGACGTACCTAAGAGGTTCGGACATGAGGACTTTCGCCACCTTGGATTTACCCAAGGTAATTTACCATCCTTGAATCGAGTGGTGTGGGATATCGCACAACGACTTGACAATTTAGGCAATTGGCGACTTGAAGCCCTCACAGTCGGATAACTCGATATATTAGACTACTGGAGCATCTCCTGCGCTTAATGGGTGGAGGACTGGACTTCTTCCATCAGACCCATCTCAGTTCATCCACTAGCTTCTGCAATGGTACGACGACTTTTCTGTAAACCCTATCAGCCTTAGCCTGGGGGTTCGTGATCGACTTCTTTCGACTCAAGGCATAATCCAACAACTTGCGTATAAGGCATACCTGCTGCGAGAAGGAGCTCGTTTCGGTTCGCTTTGGCTACGTTGCTTGCTTTCGTGAGATCTTCCTCTTTGATGAGCGCCCAGCATCCAATCTGGTGAAGAAGAAGGCCGAGGCTAGTCGTAGCTTCGTCTTGAAAGAGCGATTGGCTTGCAGAGCCGCCAATGTCGATGGTACTTTTTTTAGGAGGCTTGCTTCCGAAGCCTACGCCAAGGTAAGGCATCAGGATATGTTCCGGCCCAAGGACCTTCTTGTCTTCCTGAGCAGGGTTGTAATATCGGTAGTCAGAAAGCCGAGGTTAGGTGTGAGAGGTGCCCCAAGATGTGAAATACACATACGATATTGCCAGTCGTAATGCGAGATCGATGTAACTCCTCTATTTCTTGGTATCTCGGATCAAATCATTGAGGGTAATCTGAATTTCCTAAGAGATACTGATATCCTGGACTAGCTGGTATTTGTCGGATGACACCCCAGGAGTAACGATACAGCCAATAGGTCTGAACGATTCGTCCGCGCCTGGATCTAGATTGCACAGCTCAGCAGGAAGGCTTACGTCGTTTTCAGTTACAAATTGAAGATCTGGTGGAATTTTCGAAGCAAGCAATGTCTCTCTGCGAGCACCATTTTGCTGTCTGTCTCTTCTTCGGCAGGGAATTGAAGAGGATAGACAGTGGAGTCGTCGCGAAACTGGAGATAATTATGCTGTACCAGCAACCGTTTTCGAGTTCGAAGGCAGTCTGCTGCTTCGAGTATCCAAACGCTTAGGCCAAGAGGTTTGTGTGTTGAAGTGCTTTTGTTAGATGCGACGAAAGCACTATGAAGGCGCCGCAAAGAATCCTCTACAGCCAAGACATCGTCTGGAATCTTTCCTTTGAAAACTGATAGGCTAAAAGGTCATGAATAGCGGTCAGTGCTTTCATCTCCGCAACGTTTTGGATGAAAGTATTGTTCGTCCGCAAATCATCGACATGATTGAGAAAGACAATCCGTTGCTTGGCAACCCATTTGACTTTGCCTATCTGGGCTTCTGCTGTTATATCTTCTCCTTCTACTGCTTGTGGCAACGGAGAAGGTGTTGTGAGGTTGCTGGTTTCAGAAATTAGGTCACTGCGATCCGTAGAGCTGGTAGGCGGAAGGGAGCCTCCACTTGGGTATGCTTTAGACTTTTTGAGATGCAGATTCTGAAAAAATTCGCATCAGCATTCTTGGCGTGGCTTTTGCCATGCAAAGTCTCGGAACTTGACATCGACGAATCCTCGATAACTGTGTCACACAAGTGCCAGCTTTTCTTCCACTTGGAAGACCTCCAAAAGGGGAGAATCAGATAGGTAAACTTACATTCATGCTTGCCAATACTTCTAATCAATCATGACAAGCCTAGAAGTTCTTCCTCATATACCCGAGTTCCCTCTTGATATCGCTAACGAGATTGCCATTGGTAATAAAGGACAATTGCGCCTCCACTATCACTTCCAATCGAGCTTTCTCTGCATCGAATCGATGCTGAACTCCGACATAATGCTCGCCGAAATTCTTGGTGAGCCTATAGACTCCGTAAGCTTTTCGACAAGCTTTGATCGCCGGATCTAGTATTGCGAGGGCCGCAAGAGAGATGCTAATGGGTTCGACTGCCATTTCCGCGTTGTCGCTTCTACTTGGACAGCGAGATTTTACACGTCATGAAAGAGCGAGGTGGAACATTTTCACACGTTATTGGAATCCATAAAGCTTTGAGGTCCAGCCCTTTCCGATCAATCATTCAGCCTAACCCCACGCGTACTAAAGTTGTGACCTCTCTGTAGCCTTGCTGCGACAAGTCACAAATTACATGCCTACGTTCGGACGTAGAAGCCAAAGAAGGCGGCTAATAATCTTCAAGATAGGCCAAGCCCCTGCAAGACGATGGGTGACTTGGTGAGGATGAGGGTGGCGATCCCCAGCCTCAAGTCTAGATCTATGCAGCCTGGTGTCTGTAGGACACACCCACCATCTTTCTTTCTTTCAGCCTTGTTCCAGCACATCGATCACGTGAGCGGGCTATGTACTTGCACAGGTGAGCGCCCGTTTTGGAAACGTAGTGTTGTCAGCGTACTAATAGCTCATACGGTCAAGTTGCTATTTATTTTCCACTTTTCTTTTACCCCATCTCATCCTCTTCAGTCTTTTTGGATTCCACGTTTCGTTTTGATACTGGTCATCCTATGAAGAAAAATGGATCCTGTGTCAGCTATCGTTGCCGTGGTTAACCTTCTGGTGTTCGTTGACAACGTCTATCGCGGCGTCAATGTTGTACTGAAATCAGCTGAAGATCCCAGAGCTGATCTTCTCTCGCATCAGTAGCGCCGTTTAGCTGCAAAGTGTCATGCCAGGTTTCATGTTGAGCAATGTCGAATGCGCTATACGTGCGCCTAATCACAGAAAAAGCAAGATACGCGGAATGGAAGCGGCGTGTGGGCGTCGAAACACGAGAGGACGCTGAAACCCTGATGGAAAACTTCCCACCAATGCCAGAGACTTTTTACTTCCAATACTTCAGCCCATGACAAATCACATGGCCGCGTCCGAACAACTTTTTAAAAATTATGGCGTCGAGACTCCCGAAAACCATCTGCATGGGAAAATACTCCTAGGAAAATTATCAAGCGAATTGAGTTTGCCCGTGATAGTGGAAGACAACTAACCGATCTTTTGGATACTTTGAAGGTTTGTAATGATGGGCTTTTGACAATTGCACCGCCTGCGCCGGGGTATTATGTTAGATTATCTGGAGCGGATCAGATCCTGGAGACGTCAGAGCCAACATCGCAGCCGAATCATCCGTTCGATATAGTACGGCGGCCACAATCAGTACCAAGCGGGCCACTGCCTCAGGCGAGCCAGCCGAGAGCGAACGCACAGTACCCTATTATGTCTCATAGCCAGGGGAATCCGTCAAACCAAACCCAAGAAGCCAAAGTGTACTCTCCAGTAATTCAGCTTCTACACTCGACTTGTCTCAGTACCCTAAGAGCCATCGTGGTTCGCTTTCCGAATCAAAAGGCAACTTTCGAGCCGGTAGCGGATCGTTTAAGCTTGTGGGGTTCTGGCATGTTTATTGATTGTGACTAGATCACGATTGATCAAGCTCTCAAACAGAAATCAAAAGCGATCAGCTTGTTGAGAGATAATACCCTGGGAATTCTTGCAGACCTAGCAATCGCGCTTGGTAAGCTTTATGCGGACAATATTCAATTTCTCAATCTCTATACACTCCCTTAATTGAAGTATGGTCGTTCGAGCTTATCATGTCTCCTTTTTGTACCATTCCAACACGAGCGAGCGCTTCTCACGTTTCGATCGGAATGTTCCAGGCTTTGCTGTTCTATATCCTTTCAATAAGACCTTCCAGTATCCATTGCAGTGTCTTAGCTTTCTTAGTAGATAGTTCCCAAATGGGCTACTTCAAGGTGGTGTCCCCCATGTGTTGCTGTAAATTCGTTCTCCCGGTAACTTGACCTCACTATCCATACGCGTATGAATATTGAGCAATCACAGAGTAGCAATGTAATAAGGATGAGCTGGTCTGGATTACACAGTGTACGCCCTCTCCGCCTTGGGTGGGCTTGAAAGCTCCCTCTTGATTTTGAAGCTTGAAGAGCTCTTTACCTACCGTGAAATTTCGGCCCTCCCTTTAGCAGGCTACACCTCAGAACAATATATAGAACACTCGGAATCGCAATCAGACCCAATCATCTACTGCTCTGTTCAAGTCGCCGAACTGACGGAGTGCCTCTTTTGCACGCTCCCTACCGTCGAATACCTTATTAAATCAACTCTGTTGGCCCAGAAACGCAATCCGGCCCTTGAAGAGCGCGAATTGATTCTGCTGAAATTCGAGTCTGAATTGAAATGGAGTTAATAGCAGCCATGTAGGAATCTTTGAAAGATACGAGATATGTTAAATACATGGAGCAAAACTACTCAATTCTTGACGCAAAAAGGCTGCTAGAGCAAGTGCAAGAAAAGAGTCGGCAGCTCAAATCCTGGGCAGGCAAAGTCGATGACACCTGGAAAGCCAGCCATGACGACCGAATCGGACGAGGCGATGATGACAAACTTGGCCCGGATAGCGCAGGCTTATCGTACGCATTCACCGTCTCTTTTCTCTTTCTACACTTCGTACATCACGAGTGTACAACTCGCTGACATTCTTATTTTTCTTTCCTCTTCAGAGGCTGGCTATAAACCCCCCAAAGACTCCGAGAAAAAGATCGACCCTGACATGCTTCAAGCAATCCTTAATATGTACCTGCCGAGGAAGGTCGTCCAACCTAGCGGAGCCAGAATCCGCAATAGATACTGCAAACCCAGCATTACTAGCGGATTTCCTTGATTTCAAAACACCATCCGACAATACACTAGTCTCTTATGAATAATTTGACCCACAAACCGATGATATGACGACGCAACTCGAAGTCCTTCGTTCCTCAACTTCAAATATGGCATTTCGGCTGTCGTTGCACTGGCGAGTTTCCGGATATCAGAAGGACTTTTCGCTGAGGGGTGAGAAATTGGCGAAAGAGGAACAGCAAGGGAGGAGGTAGAAAGCAAGATAGGAAGAATGATGGGAAGAGTGGCGGAAGGATGGATGGAAAGAGGGAAAGCTGAGGTGATCCGTGTGATGAGAATTTACTATCAAAATGCCGAAGATTCAACACCACCAATCATAAAGCAGAGCCTTCAATCTACCACGGCCCCAACATCCTCATCACCTTTTCCTACCTCCTTCTCTTTCAATTCATCCTCTCTCCCTCACTCGCCCTTTCAACTTCCTTACTTTGGGCCTCTTTTATCAACCCCTCGTTTCTCTTCCTTCGAACAAAAGCTTAACTTAGGGACGTGTTATCAGGTATGAGACGATGATGAGGTCCTTGGTTTCTAGGAGTTGAGAGTGGATGAGTCAGAATCGAGGGCGTGAGTGAGTGAGGTCTAAGCATCGGAGATTAAGGGTTAAGGGTTAGAGCACTGAGCACTGAGCACCAAGCACCAAGCACCAAGCACCAAAGGTCGAGAACTGGCGAAGACTGCACAGCCGGACAAAGAAGTGAAATTAGCACAGAGAAGAAGAAATTTTTTCCCCCGTAAAACGCTGACCCGAGGCCCGCCGGAAAAGGGAGACCGTGGAAATTGCGACGTCTGGGTAGAGAGCGATAAAGCAGTAGAGCCCCCTCCGCCGGTAGCAGATGATAACACAAAAAAACGAAAAGTGTTGGAAAATCGCAGTTACCCTTTTGGGGGATTTTTGCCGGACGAAAAAAACAGAATCCAAAACAAAGCCCCGAGGAAGAAACGAGAAGGAAGGAAAAGAATTCGGGGCTAGAGATAAAAAAAAACGGCAGCGAGATTGGGGGGGAAAAAGCTGTATGTATGATATCATTGTACAAAACTACAACTAGCGATCAAACCCCCAACCCAACCCTCAAAGCACTTTTTCAAACCCCTGTCCCGTAGTTTCTGAAAACAACCAACCTACTCTTCTTCCTCTCCTCATCGTTTTCCTGATCCCCCCTCCCTCCCCCTCCCCCGCCCCATCCAAATTATTCCAGTTGCTGTTCACCGCCCCCCAATCTCCAAATCCAAAAGCTTTCGGGCGGGCTCACTGGGCTATGGATGTTTAGCACAGTACGTTCTGACGTTCTGGTTACAAGTGCCGCGGGAGATTCTGGTGGTTTGTGGGAAAGTGGGGGGTTGGGCTGGTGAGTGTCGGGGGGTTGGTGGGAGGGAGAAGGGAGGGGATAGTGGGTGGATCTTTTGAGAAGACTGCCGAGATTGAATGTTCTATTGATAAGAAAGTATACATATCCAGTAAAAGAAAAAGAGGCTATTTATGGGGGTATCTCACCAGCCGTCTAAGTCCTCTCTAGCTCGACCGAAATTATATCCAAGAAGTTTCTCTCACAAACACACTACAGTCCATTTCTATACTATACTCTCCACGCTTCCAGCTAAGAGGCGTAAATACCAAGGCTCTAATTCTTCTTCCTCTTCTGCTCGGCCATCACATCCGCCAGCGCTTTCCGCGCCCGTCCTTCCCGCTTGTCGAAACCGGCATTGAAGAAGGTGGGGAGGACGCGGTGAAAATCTGCAAGGGAAGGAAAGATATGCGTTAGCATAGTTCCGGCGGCCACGATGGGAAGGGAGAGATGATACTCACTAGCATGCTCCTCCTCGAATTCAATGCCCCTGCAGCCCTTCTCGCTCACGGCGATTTTCACGGCTTCTTCCAACAAGCCCCGCCCGATTTCTTTGCCACGGAATCGCAATTTTACGGTCCAGGCTTTTATATACGCTCTTCTATCTCGTTTGGATAGCCTCATCGCTAGGGCGCCGATGATCTCTTCGCCCCATTTGGTCACTAAAACAATCAATTCTTCGCCCTTGTTCTTCTTATTGGTGTCGCTGTTGCCGGCCAACGAAGAGCCTTCCACGAGCCAATTCCAATTGATGTTTTCGGCGTGTGTAAGATACGGGCCTGAAGCCACACGGACGGCGAGCAGGAAGGCCATGATGATGCCGGTAGTCGTGGTGAGGAAGACGGGAAAATCAAAGTACTTGGCCAGGATTGCGAGCAGGCAGAGGATCGTGGCCAGGGAAGCAGGATGCGTGATCACTGCATAGGAGGCTATTTGACGTTGTTGGGCGACGGAGTCAGCGATAAGACGGAGGGCTTCGACGCGGTCGGTGGGCGTGGTGGCGGCGATGGTCATGAGGGCTGGGAGGGGTGCTGGGGAGGGTTCTTCTGGCGAGGCGGGCGTTGTGATGGAGAGTGGAGAAGGGTTCGGGTGGGGGAGGAGGGTGGAGGGTTGAGGGGGGGAGGTGGGAGTGGACATTGTACTGGAGGAGAGGGAGTCGGAATTTGAGAGGTGGATGTTTGTGCGGAGGGTGGAGAGGAACGCTGCGAGGAGATTAGCACATGGTTCTATGACTATATCGACGGATTGACATGTGGAACAAATGACAGGATGGCGGAATCGACGAAATGGACTGTCTCCTTACTCGCACCGTATCTATAACCCGGGATGCTATTACCGAGTTTCCCAAAATCCCAGTCAAAGACCTCGAGGTCGGAAGGGTGAAGTAGTTTGCGTGCGACTGCCATGGTCAAAACCGATTTCTGCTCATATGGGCCCAAGCTTCACAGCAGACGGACATGGCGGGCTCGAGCTTAAATATCTTCCCACGTTCCTCGAAGACTGGCCAGGAAGCTCTTATCGCGCAGCCCTATCCGCTCTAGTGATAAGCGTCCTCTTGGCTTCCAGCGACTGCGATGGTCTCCCAGCAGTTCCAGGCGTACAAATGGCATACTTAGTAGAGGCTGGCGTGGCGAAGCAAGGTGACAAGACGAACTGCTGCTGTGTTAAAACGAGTAAGAGGGAGGGACGTGTGAGCCAGAGAGACTGATGGGACGGAGGTGATCCGTGCGGAAAAGACGAAATTGCGCTTTTAGATGACTTCTTTACCCTTGCATGCGGCCTTCCTGTCTAGCGAGCCTATCGATCTTCATCTTCTCAGCCTCCATCAATTGACTTCGGACTTCCGTAATGATCTCGGTACCATACCGATTAAAGACCTTGATAGGCATTGATCCAGGAAGGACTGTGGATGACTTTCCCCTGGCACAGTCTTTACCGATTGCACTTTCTCAGTTGTGATTGTAGGTATTTTCATTCGAGTTCGGACAAAGTCATTACTAAGACCTCGAAGTAACTAGGAAGCCAGGCTATCAATCTATGCTGGCTTCCATCACGGTAGCGCTATTCAGCAATACAAAAGCTGTTTCTAAAAGGAGAAATCTTTCCTGAATGTGCTTTTTGTATCTACCTTTCAACACCAAATCGCGACGATGCTTGCGGAATCAACGAGGAAGAAGTCTTGTGCCTCATGCAGACTCGCCAAGACCCGCTGCAACATGGCCGCTCCTAAATGTTCAAGATGCGAGATGAGAAGGATCGAATGTGCCTACGAGATGAAACGATACGCCTCATCTGTCTCTAACTCAAATGAGTACAATCAAGCAGCAGAGAGTACTAGTCATGGGACTACAGTGAGTAATCATAGGGGGCCATCCATGGCATCTAGCTCTTCGCTAGCAGCGGAAGTGCTTGTTGAGCACTTGGATGCCTTTCAACATGATATGGCATCACAAGATCCGCGGCGTGTCGCTCTTGACGCTTTGCCAGGCCAAGGCCTAGAAAATGGTCTGCAAAATGAACTCGACCTGGATTGGGACTTTGGGCTTCATTCTTGGGACGCAGGTCGGTCTGGGATAGAGGATGATCAGTCTGCTACTGCCTTTGAGAATTTAAACACCATTATAGATCGCCCAACAGATATGAAAGATCTTGGGATAACAAATTTTCCATCGCGGCAGTCGCGCATCCAATTCTCATATCCAATGTTGCTGGACAAAGATTCCCAGAGCCAACCAAGGAGTCCATCACCGCCGTCAATGCCTGGGCATAGCCTCCCGTCTGGGGGCCGGGCTTTGGTCCAAAGTTCACCCAGGATACTAGCGATTTTACCAGACCCAAATATACCTGGACTATTTCTTCCAAGAAATTTTGCTACGAGTTCCACGTCATTCACAGCCAAGTATCTCATGGCAGTGCTTAGCTCATTTCCGAAGCTCATGACAAATAATTCTGTGCTTCCACGTTATATCCATCCATACCAGCCAAAGAATAAAGGCAATGACTTCGTTTGTTATAACGACAAAACTTGTCTCCCGGAACCGTTGGCCGTTTGTTCGAGTATCGTCCAGATGTTCCTTACTAAGACCGGCGAAAGTAATGCATTCATATGGAGAACCATCCGCTCAGAACAACAGAGGCTGTATAAAGAGGTGTGTATTCTACGTCTTCGTGATCCCAAGAAAAACGCTTAAGTCAGGGTATCAAATCAATAGTTCAAGCAATATAATGACTGGGAATTATTATCCGCGCTTCAAGCCACCCTTATTTACATCCTTCTACGCTTGAATGAAACGAAAGTCCCCGTTACGTCCATAGACGTGCCGCTTATTGTGACAATGGGGGTAGGTTGAATCCCTTATTGTGCATGGCAAAGTGCCTCAGGCCTCCTAATTGAGCTTCTCCTTCAAAAATGTCTCTTTGCGAAATACCCAATCCAAAAATTCAGAAGACGAGAGACTTACTGACCTTATACGAAAATCTAGGAGACTGCCAACAGATTGTACAGTCATGGGGATTACCTCTGCGAGAAAGAACAGCAGGGGAAGATTCCCGCTTGGCGGGATTGGGTTTTCATGGAGTCTAAGCGCAGGTACGTGGCAGCTGCTGCAGACATTGTATCTTGGCCTAATTGGTACCTCTTTTTTTACAGGATGTTCAGTGTTCTGTTTATGCTGGATATGCTCTACAATGTCAATATGGAAAAGCACCAGCCGTCTGACTGCAGCGGCCAAAACAGCGTTCCATTGCCCTGCAGCAAAGGGCTGTGGGAGGCCAAATCCGCATCAGCTTGGCGAGCAAAATACAGCGAGTATCTTGACACTAGGAAAGGAGACGTGTGCCTGACGTACGGCGACCTGAAAGGATTACGACAGTCACAAGAGATTGCGGACGATGAATTCAAACTTGATATCGATATGGGGGAGTGGTGCAACGACCTTGATGCGTTCGGCACGTTGATTTTCAATGCTTCCTTGATGCCTTAGGCACGCAGGGAGTTCGGATGGATTTCGGAATTCAAGATCATCTTACGCGATATCCAGGCATAAAATCCTTGGTTGTTCAATTCTGCGAGGTTAATCTATAAAATTAGTCCGCTACCTACAACCTGTCTTTGTCATCTGGGATCTGCAGATGGTTCGCGGAATTCCCGGAGGATTCGAGAAGTATTATCCCACCAAATGTATATCCGCCGGAATTCCGCAAGGAATCAAGGACCGTATATATAGAAGATGCTTCCCTTCCAAACGATTTCGTCCTGAACATCATCATACTACATCCTCTGAACGACCTTACTCGTTGCCAGCCATTGCATCAGCAACGTCAACCGCACAATCCAAGCATGTCGCCCATTGGTGTCGGCTTAATTGGCCTATCAACTGCAACCAACCCACTGCAACCCGGTATGTGGGCAAGCAGCTCGCATCTCCCCGCGATCTTAGCATCCCCCCATTACGAGCTTGTTGCTCTATGCAATTCGACTGTTCAGTCCGCCAAAGCATCCATTGTCCACCATAACCTTCCACCCGACGTCAAAGCCTACGGAAGCCCCGAGGACTTGGCCCAAGATCCCAAAGTAGATCTTGTCGTCGTCTCCGTGCAGGTTGGAAGACATTACATGCTAGCCAAGCCCGCTCTGCTGGCCGGCAAAGCCGTCTTCGTCGAGTGGCCCCTGGGCGTCAATACAGCCGAGGCAAAAGAGCTGGCCGACCTCGCGAAGACCAAAGGCGTAAAGACGGTCGTGGGATTACAGGCACGTGCGAGTCCGCTGGTCGCCAAGGTACAGGAGGTTCTTGATAGCGGTCGGATCGGCAAAGTGATGAGCACGACGGTTATCGGTACCTTCTCCGGGATCCCGACCGATAAGTTCCCAGCCGACGCGGCATACTACCTCGACAAGAACAGCGGTGGTAACGTCTTCACCATCCAACTAGGCCACTGTAAGTCTCCCTAACTCCACGTTTCCAAACCACCTCCACACAATCAAGACCTCTCCGCTCACCCCCATCCAGTCCTCGACACTCTCCACCTCCTCCTCGGCGAACCCACCTCCCTCCACTCCCTCATCACAACCCAATTCCCCACCATCGCCCTCCTCTCCGGCTCCGGCACCATCGTCACCCCCAACCACCCCAAAACCTCGCCGGACCACGTCTCTCTCCACGGCACCCTCGCCTCCTCCGCCCTCATCTCCCTAACCTTCCGCTCCAATGCCTCCGTCGACGGCAACGGTATGCACTGGCTGATCACGGGTACCGAAGGGGAAATTGAGATCGTTACGCCAGAAGTGCAGTGGCAGTTTGGGCCACCAGGGACGAAGTTGAGGGTGAGGACGAAGGAAGCGGGATTTGAAGAGGTGGGATGGGAGGAGGGGATCAGGGAGGAGGAACATGTAAATAAGGTAGGGTTTCCGGGCACGAATGTGGCGAGGGTGTATGAGGTATTTGCGAAGGGCGAAAAGGGGAAATATGCGGATTTCGAGGATGCGGTGGTGAGGCATAGGATGCTTGATATGATTGTTAAGAGCGCTGCTTAGCCTCGAGGTCGGGTCTCGCGAGCTGCCTAAACAGCGAATTAATCATCCCACGAGCAGATGTATTCTCTTCAATTGAAACTGGCATCTACTGCGTACAACCATCCGAGAATTCCTGCGCGCTAATCAGTGCCCATGGTAAACGTTCGCAAATACTGCCTTTGCTGTGCGTCGTCCAAGCTACCTTGACTTCTCTCATCCACTACACCGCAAAGTGCGGTATGATCCTAACGCCCGGTAGGCGGCCACCAGTAGTAGGTCAGTGAATGCAGAAGCAACTTTTTCCGCTAACGAGACCATTTCCAAACGTCTTGCTCAAACTGGATGAAAATGGACTAGAAATAATCTTTAAACCGAATCTAATGAAAGTAGAATATTAGTCGATATAAAACCTTGACAAAATATATTTTTTATTATAAAATCTTGATAGTACTTTTCGACAATTCCACATCTTACCAAATAGGAGGACATTCTCACTGTTTCACCGGAAAGACAAAGCTTCATGCTAGAAGAAGTACTGCCTACGCTAGACGCATGATAGAGAATCGACCGCTGAATGCGAAACTTCGTCAAGAAATATCCCGAGATTTTTTGACATCGTAGTTTGAAAAAACGTCGGGTACTAGAGGTATGCCAATGGCTAGTTTGCAGGATTGAGGTCGATCTTTCATCTTGCTTTTTGAAGGGTTGAAAAGTACGAAGTATTCAGTGCAGTGTTTAGTGTTTCAAACACTTATTCTTTTTCTAGCCCTATAAAGTGTAATTATTATACGACGATGTACAAATATCGTCTTTTGGGATTCATTCGTGTCATTTATCGAATATTGGGATAGCTGCTTCGAATGTTCTATATTAAAAAGGAGTAAGGTTTTACTTAAACAAAGAAAAGATCTTCTCTTCCCTCTGTTATCTCTTTCAATAATGATGAAATCTATTCAATCAACGCTTAAGCCTATCTTAACATGATATTCTGAAAGAACGTATATGTATAAGTGCTTCGACTATCGTATTGGTGATATCAATTTCCTTCTCGAGTAAGGCAAAGACTCTCGATCTTGTTACAACATGCTCAGCGCCAGTCCAGGGTCCAAGCGTTCTGATTTGCAAACCCAGGATCTACTAAGAACACTCAAAGACTTAGCCATACGGCGTTCGGAGCCGCGTTTGCTTCTTCATATTTGTAACGACTTTCTTCAACAGATGCCGGTCAGAGTGCTGAAACTCTGGCAGCAGAAACCGTTCTCTTTGCCTCACTTCTTCTTGGTGTGTTCGTTCTCCGACTCCACGAGTTTCAACCCTTTTTCGGTAGTGCCAAGTCTAACAACCATGTCTTTCGCCAACGCTTCCATGCCCTCGATATCACCAACGCCCGTCTCATGTCTGTTCGGCAGCTCAAGACCATGAAAAGCGAGTGCAAGCGGCGAGGATTTCCAAACCGGTGCGCGGTTTCCCATCGGTCTCGTGTCGATGATTATGGCGACGAAAAAAATCAGGGTCAACAGCACTAATATGGACGGGAAAGCCAACCAGGCCCATTGCACAGAGAGACAAGTTCGATTATGCATCACCACACCTTTTGCTGGGTTGCTGTATTGGGAGACTCTTTTTTGTCGGAAGAAACTTTTTTGTCGGAAGAAACTCGTTATAGAGTCTGAGATGTTCTGGAACGTCCTATTGACTCGATCAAAGCTCACGTCGCCGTAGTTGTAGATGGTCTGGAGGTTTTGGGATCCTCTCAAAGTTTCGATTACATCACTATTGAATGAGTCTCCTTCGACAGTAGCCTGGAAAAAATCTTTCAGGTAAGTCTCCCAAAGAGTTACAACGAGAAGATGGTCGATAATGTAAATGCATTCGCTGACTAACATTGACTCAGGAAACGAAGCATTGCTAGATATTTTTTGAGACGGCGGATCAAAGGTCAAATTGTATGCCAGCCATCTAGTGCTTGAGTCGAGATGATAGCCAACGTTTAATAGACTTTGGCGCTCATGAGCAGACAAACACGTTGTGTCAACCATACCAAGGTATGGTCGATAACTCGTCTGGAAGGGATCCGATCGATTTGGTGGAGGTGGGACCGTGTGTCCCCAGCTGCTTCTTGTGCTGTTACTAGTAGACACTCGAGTCTCGTGAAGCTCACCGGCTTCTATTGTCGAAGAATAACTGCGCACACATGGAGATAATGAACAGCTTGCTGCACCATACCCTTTGCAATACCAAGTATCATTTGTGGCAGCTGTATCGCATCCCGTAGGAGGCTGTCCTGTTGCTGGATCAAACAATAAGAATTGTTTCCCTGAAATTATCTCCACTCGGTACAAGTCTTCTGAGCCCTCTGGCTGTTCAAAGACTCCCATTGCTGTGAGATTGAATTTTCTACCCGGATAAGTCGAAACAGATAGGCCCGAGGGAAGAGATGTCGATACAGAAATGTTGGTGTTTCCCGTGATCCCGGACTCCGTCAAGTTTCGAGTGACTGTCGTTCCGTTTGAATTCGGAGTGCTTTCCAAAAAGACGCCTGTGTAGTTGCTTTTAACAACCGTCGAGCGGATGGTTAAGTTCTTTGTGACGTCGGTGCAGCTGCTACAGTAGCCGACTGTGTCATACTCCTTCTCGAATGTACAGTTGCCTGTGAGGCATTCGAAACTCACAAGTCCGTTCGGGGAAATGATACCATCGCTGATGGCGGCCTGCAGACCAGGATCAACCCACCCATTCGTGCCGAGACCCTGGCTGCTCTTGTTCCAATCTCGCCAATCTCGCTGGTTATAAAAATTCGTCCGAGGTATAGTCGCCTGCAATCCATTCATAGGTACACTGCAGTCATAATAATGAATGATTTGTTGCGTAAACGGATCGACCGCGAGTATAACGAAGGATATCAGAGCCCCAGCAGAGGATAGAGGGTGTCGAAGACGCAATCGCCACAACAAATTCAAGGCTCCCAGCGGACCGCGTGTGGCTTGATCGTATTTGACAAGATCTTCCAGTGGCCTGTTGTTTTGCAACCATCTCCATTTGAGCTGACCAAGACCTTCTGCAGTCACCAGCAGAACGGTTCCCTTCAACACGACCACGTTGATAGATATCAAGGTATTCACCGATATCTGATATGGCCATTTTGGCAACGGTTCTCCTTGAAGTGGGTGCAGTGTTGCGGTGATGGCTACAAGGGCCGTAGAGAAGAGAAAACAGGCACTAATCTCCATCCACCAATTCTTGAAGATGTGAGCCCCGCGAGCATGTGTCTTTGTTGACTGTAATATGGGTGTCGAGTGCTGACTTTTTCCCATTGCCTGATTACTTCCCACCAGTTGGTTGCTTCCTACTGGCTGGCTGCCTCGGGTTTGCTGGTTGTTCCCCACTGGCTTCCTTGGAATCAAGAATTGAGCTGTGCCAGCGCTGGCGCGGTCAGTCCGGCTAAATATGTTTCTAGAGCCTGGGAGGAGATTAAGGCCAGCCGAGCTAGCTTCTTCTACATCGGTCAGTAGGTTCTTGCCATCCGGGAATGACAAGCTTGGCTCTTGAACTGATTTAGCCGGAAGATGTATATACTGGTGGTCCATAATTTTGTCATGCACGACGCGGGAGCTGTTTTCAACCCTAAGCTCTCAAGAACAAGAATCCCGGCGAACGCTCTTCTGTTAATGAAATGAGGACAACGGCTGTGGTAGTCTGCGTCGAGGCTGAAACAGTTGAAGGAGCACATGCAGGCATCACGCACAGCCGAAATGCAGGTAATGCTTTTATAAATAGTGCGTTATTGCTGCGAGCGTGTATGCACGCGAGGAACATCGACATATTGCCCTGATTATGAGCATTAGCTCACTAGACTATTGCCTGCATCAAATGACGACAGAATTAATATTGATTGCTATATTAGGATTTCGAACGAGGGCGGTCGTCGGGGTCGAAGACATCGACCAACCTGGAGGGCCAAAAGCTATGAATGCTATTTCGGATAGACATTTCACCACGGGGCGATGAAAGTCGTGGAAGCATAATCGACGTATTCTGGAGTGACTCTATCGCTTTTGCTTCCACGACTTTTACCACTCCCCTGATGGAGTGAAGACGCTTATAACAAAAAGACCGTAGACGAGTGTAGAGCTACAGTATGTATGCTTCTCAGGGACTTGCTACTCCTATCGAAGATCTTACTTTCGACTTGTCTTTTCTTTACACCCCACCTGGTGGCTGTGCAAGCGAGCGCAAGGACACGCGCGCTTATGATCTTCAGGCTTCCTTCCTCATCCCGACCAGAAGCTACCTTAGATCACTCAGCTTGGCCGCTACTGCACAAAAGCTGTATTTTTGATATAGAATTCAACTGAGCTGAAGGCAGAACTTTGTCCTCTTCTGTAGCAAAGATTAAAGTGTTGGCATATGGGGCGCAGAGAGAGCATGTATATGTATATTGATTATATGGTAGCATCTGTGTAGGAAGCCATCTACAATGGAAGTTGATAACTCTGCTGCCGGTAGGGCTAGTTCTTCCGCTATGAGATAGTCGAGATCGTTGACCAAGCTGTATAAATTGGGCCGGAGTTGATGAAGCGAAACGTTAATTGATATAATTCATGAACAGATACCATGATGAGAATCTAAAACTATAATATTCAATGTTAATAAGTAGTACTGAGAAGAGAATATATACTATGGAATTCTTCTTCCTCGTAATAGTCTCATCACATGAGCATTGCAGTTGATTGTAGCAAGCAAGGACTCTCATTAGTCTGACTTAGTTACCTTGCTATCAAGACTACACTCCGGGCTGAGTTGTCACAACTGCGTCAACTTTCTTATGACGGTAGCACACCAAGACTTTGTGGTCCCAGTCAAGGCCACTTAAGTACTATCCTCTGCTGTAGTGAGAAAGGTCTCTTTAGGGTTAAAAGGAAGTGTATGAAGGAAAAGCAGCGTCAACATAATACGACCATTCTCGTCGAAAAGCCGATGAAGCCTTAATTATACAGCAGACCTTCATTTCCCTTGAACATGCTCATGGTCTCGGTTGCCCTTCATTATTTCCGCACTGATGATGTCGCTCATTAGGTTGTTTCTCAAGGTCAAACATCGGATCCCGGTCAGCCTGTCCACAAAACGGCGCACCACAGCTGGGACCGTTAGCCGGTGGCCCATTGGCTAGCGGTGGAGGAGACGGTGCAGGCTGGGATGCACATCTTGGCGAGATGCATCGATAAAGCGAAGCTGCGGAGAATCCGTTGCTTCATGGGATCAGTGCACCTCCGTTTCTCGCTTTGAGTCCGGTAATGCAATAATTGGCTTGAGAATGATCTGTTACGCAGCCGCCGATGTCGCCATTGGCGTTGCTAATGGAGTATGGCCACCACCATGGCTGGTAAAGCTGACAATGCCTGCGTGACAGATGGTGTCGTCTGTGGTTGCGACCTCGGAGATGCCATCGAATGCTGGCCATGTGAGAGATCCCAGAGTGCCGCAGTCAAATTTATCGATAGGAACGATGCCGCCAAAGACTACTGTAGCGCCGGCCAAGGGTACGTCTGCTATATTGCCGACCTGGGCGTTGAATGTGGCGCCGGTGATGTAGAAGTTGTTGGTTGACGAATCGGCCAAAATGTGAACACACTGTGGAGCAGTCCTATTCAGGTATGTATAGCATGTTTCAACAGAAGTCTGCTCTGACGGCGGAGGACATTAAATGAGAAGCGAAACGACAGAGATGCGGTTGATTATGAATGGCTGAGAGATGATAAGGAAAGTTTGGTCACTAGTGGATAGACTATTATAGTGGATAGAATATGATTAAAATTCTGGAGACAATGGATACTGGAAGTAGAGCGTAGAGGGGAGAACGTGCATATATAGTTACCCCAACAGTTCAATAAACAAGGGGAAATCGGAGACAGCATTGTCATTGTTTCTCCAGAACCAAGAAGGAAACTGCCTTCATTAGGCCATCAACAAAACAACCCTAACTCTCCAACAGGGTGGCTTTGTGATAAACGTCAGTTACCAAGAGTATACCATAGGTCACTCTGCACAATCGAGGCCGATCCGCTTCTCAAAGGGTTGGATATTAAAGGCGCAGGTAAGTCAGTAAATCTGATGCTCGCCCATTACGCACTAGTACTGGTGCTAGCCATATATAGTAAGCCTGGTACGGAATTCTATCAGCACCTTTGTTTCATACCAAGATTGGAAACCTTGATATTGCCATGTCACTACTCACTGCATACCCATCCATAGGGGTCGACTAGTACTAAGAGAAGGCGCAGCTCTTGCTACATGAATGCATAAGCTCCATCGGGCACACCATCGATAACAGTCCACAACAGATTAGATCATTAGACGGTATAAGCCTTGAGAAATCGATTGACGCTCGCAATATTTTCCATCAGTTCTTGTATAGAGATCAGAACTGGTAACAGCTTGTTCGACCTGGGAGTCTGGTGGCCATCTAGCCTCAGATTTCTACGGTACAGTGAGACTGCGGGAGAAGAAAGTCGTTGATGGCTTCGCAAGAAGTTTGAGAATCCAATAGACCTAGACCGAGCTGAAGAACCCTCTGTGTACCTAGATGGCGACTGTGAGACGACGCTAAAACGATTGACTTTGATATCTGTTCTCTTGGTTCGGTTGGTGGCGATGTCAATGGGTGAAGCCTGCTGCGGAGTGTACTGCATTACCGGTAAAATACACTGTTAAGGTAAGTGCAAAGCTGCTTGGATTACGAATGACTTCAGAACTCTATGATTCTTCTTGTACAGTCGTCTGTTCCGTATGTTGGCTTAACAAATTAATTTTGAAGTATCCGCGCTCAGTGTTCAATACCTTTCTCCGTGACCGGCGTTAGGTACCATAGTTCTTTAAATTATTCATTTTTCATCTGAGATCTCGAGGTCACTAATTCCTGTCTATGACTTCTGAAACTGCACGGAGCTTCTTCCATGCACGGACTACCACATGACGATTGCATTTCTTCTAAGTGTGCCTATTCTGAATACGGAAGCTGAACGCTCTCGCAGAAATGGCCCTAGAGGAGCGTCCATCCTACCAACCGCGCCTTGTAGGATCCACGGGAAATCTCTATCAGATTCTGGATCCCGAAGAAGCAAGAAATGAAATACCACGATCGGGAGACAACCCAGTACAAAACTCCGCACTATCTAAATACGCCGTCGCACCTATTCATCCAGCATCAATAGGATCAAATTACTTCAAAAGTGCCCAGTGGTACCTCCTTCCTCTCCTTACTCCATCCACTAGTTGACTTTCTCGTTACAGGTCCCCAGACGGTACCACAATACTAACTTCCACTGCCGACAATACTCTTCGCTCCTTCATCCTGTAAATTCTCTTTTCCTCCGCTCTCCCATATCCACCTTGCTGACCCCGCACGCAAGCCAGATCCCCTGATCTCCTCTTCCCCCTATCTACTCCCCACACTCTCAAACCCCACTCACAACACCCCCAACCCGAGCCCATCTACGCCACCACATTTTTTTCGTCCTACAATCTCCAAGATGCCGCCAGCACTCTCTTCCTCTCCTCCCTCCGCAGCCTCCCAATCCGTCTCCTTTCGCCCTTTAGTCCCTCGATCGTGGCATCGTATCCCCTCGTGTCGCCCACAACGGAAGTGTTCACCGCGCCGCACTCGCTGCTTTTCTCGCCCAATCAACCACACCAGTTCTTCGCCGGCTCGGCTAGTCTTATAAGCACATTCGACATCAACCGTAACGGCGAAGGGCCGCTGAACCGTATGCCAACTACTCCTTCCCGGCGCAGTTCATCAATCGCTAGCGGTGGGGTGAAAGGAATCATCTCCGCTCTCAGCATCGGCAGCAGTGGTATCCTAGCCGCTGGAACTTTCACACGCTGCGTGGGTCTCTACGGCTCTTACGGCCGCGGCGACACCATTGCCGTCTTCCCCATCCACAACCCTACCACCGACGACAAAAAAGAACAACAAGGGACAGGCATCACCCAACTCGTCTGGAGCGCCTGCGGGCGGTATCTGTGCGTCGTTGAACGCGGAAGCGATGGCATCGGGGTGTGGGATATCAGGGGTACTGGGAGGAAACTCGCCTGGTTAGCAGGGAGGAATGCGAGAACAAATCAGAGGCTTAGTGTGGACTTGATAGGTGATGAGATCTGGGCTGGTGGCACAGATGGTAATGTGAGGGTTTGGGAGAGAGCCGGTATGAAGGAAGGGGTTTTGGAACCTGTGTTCGAGTTTCATGCTCATGATGGTGAGTCTTGCGAAGGTGGCGCTTTTTAGGGAAGAGTATATGAGCTAACGAGGGGCGCAACAGATGCGGTAAGCTCTACCGTGCTTCATCCCACAGGCAGCGTATTGGCGACGTGCTCAGGTCAGAGACAATTTTCCACCTCCGGTCTCCCTGCCCAGAACCAAGAGAAGATCCTCGACAGCGAAAGCGAAAGCGACAGCGACGACTCTTCTAGCGCCTCCTCATCCTCAGAAAGCCCTTCATCCTTCACCAAATCCGAACCACACTCATCAGGAAACCTTTTCGACAACAGTCTCAAAATCTGGGCTTTGTGATTAATATACACAACCACCGACACCTCCTAAACCGAACACCCCCTCAACCCTATCCCTATTTCAACTCAACTCCAGACCGACACGTTATCAATATTAACATCCAATTATTCCGCACCCATCTACCTCGATCGAAAACCACAGCTCTGACAAAAAACCACAACCACATCCTCTAAAACACGTTTGCAGTGCAACGTACGCCTCGGTTTTATCAGTCAATCACGCGACCATTGAAAGCATTCACCGCACACAACCTCCTCCCCTCAGACCCCTAGATCACAAGACATGACCTCGCCCTCACCGTCAATATCATGGGTGCTCATCTCAGAAAATAGAACAAAACGCCCAAAAAAAACCGGTGGGAAGACAGGATATAGATGTGAAAGATTCAAATATCTACATCTGTCTTACACTATACATTCACAATCTCAACTCCAGCACACCGTCGCCCAACGAAAACCTTTGGCATAAACGCAACAAAACTCACTCATCACCCTTCTCAATCCCACTCTTTCCACCCCCCCCCCCGGGATCTCACACAAACACCAAAGCATCAAGCTGACGCCCTTGCCATTCAGCTCAAGAACGCCCACATCACCAAACCCTTCCTCTCCCTATAACCCCCACCCCTTCAACTTCCGGCCCCCACCCCACCCCACTCCACACCAAACATCCACCCCGCCTTCCCAAAACTCAACTAGCACAACCGCCCAAATTCGCTCTCGTTCGTTTAGAGATTTCCATTGCGGCGAATGAAGCGGCGGCTTAGGAGGGAGACGATGAGATTTTGTCGCGAGGACTTTTTCGGCGAGGAGGCGCGAGGGAAGGGGTGCGGAATGCGGCCGAAAGAAAGGGAGATTTGGAGATGAGAGGGGTGGGGTGGGGGATGAAAGGGGTGAGGTTGTGGGAAGGAGTAGGATGGGAGATGCTGTAGGGATGGAAAGTTGCGGAAGTTGGTGGGTGGGGAATCTTGCTTTTTGAAGAGGTTGGGACGGAGGGAGAGGAGCTGGATGTTATGTATAATCCAAAGAGATTTAAAAAAAAATTCCTTTCTCTGGAATAGAAATTGGAAACCTTTCACCTGCCCGCCATTCACGAGATTTCCCATCCACCACAATCCACCCAAATCACCCGGCGCCAGAACATAAGCATGTTCTAGCTAGGTACAATACAGCTTGTGGGTATGTCGAAATCATCCTGCCATTTGCCCCGTGACAAATCGAAACCCCTAACCGAAACCGATACGCCATTTTCTCGTAAATCTGGGTATCATGCAGTCGTAATCTCCGCTAGAACGCTCGATTCATGTACGGGTTCCGTCTCAAGACGTCTCCTTAGCAAATATTAGGCGAATAGATGGGAGAGATTTGGAAGGGGGGCCAGCGTCTCAACGGCGCTTCGGATTGTAGGTAGACTTGTCGAAGCCTAAGACTATGAGCATTGGGTTCATGAATGAGGGAAGCATGATGAGCGTACCATATATTGGTTGGCCCATCTGTGTTGGAGGCAGCCAAAGTGTTAGCGAGATTTGTGACATAGGTTGCAGGAAAAAACACCAAGGTGTGGATTGAGTCGGGACCTACGCGCTTGAGAGCAAAGATAACCTGTATTTATTAGCACAACGCGCCGCGGAAAGCGTAGGAAGGCAGTACTCACGTCGGACACGGTCACCGCTGTACCGAAGGAAAGCTCGTCAGCATAATTACTTGATGAAGGGTCTGATTCTCACTCTTCCGTTCGGAATGCTCCAAAAAAATCACGCAATCTTTGAGGATCTAACCATGGGACTGTCAGTACAGGCTATAACAGTGATATGCAATAATAAGCGTACGAGCTTCAGGCGATCACGAATAGATCCTCGCACGTCCTCGTAGATCTGGCCGGAGATCCGCTTCACGCCGCCGCGGCGAGCCAAACGTCTGTTCGTAGAAGATGTTAGCATGTTGAATGATCCTATGAGCAGTGTTGTGCGCTGCTTTGTGGCCATTCTTTCGGAGAATTTCAATGGGCAAGGTCTGAGGTCAAAGTATTCCCTCCATCCCACCGCCCTCAACCGACGACTCGTGCAGGACTTGGTGACGTTGTAGACTGAACGTTATCGTACCTAATATCCCCTTTCGCTGTGGTGAAGATAGCAATTAGCTCCTGTACTATCCCCGTCCTTTCTGTAGATGCGAGGTCGGACTCACTAATCCCACGAATTGAATCCCTGACTACCTTCCTACAGACCAATCAGCATTATGTACCAGTACACATCCAGCCCATCTCAAGTTCCACCATATAGCTTTTCGGAGAATGACCCGGTTGTATGCCTGTGCTGCACTGCTTTTGGTCTTCTCTCACTTGTCTCCCCTACCGCCCGAGATCGCACATCCCCTTTGATCGGTATCATCATTGACATACCTGTGTCTCCTCAAACCTCCTTTACCAAGCCCCTTCCCACCGAAGCCTGATTTTCCTCCTCCGCCTACTACGCCTTTACCGCCAAGGGTTGGTCGCGCTTTGGCCTTGGGCTGTACGCCCCCAAACGATGGGAACAGCCTCGGAGCCATTGTTGTACTTCTGAATCGCGAAGATTGCGAGTAGCTCTTACTGATAGTGTGTGTTACGGAGTCGTACTGCTATCTGGGAGCGATGCGGAGGTTGGTGTATGGTGGTTGCGGTCTTGTTGCAGTACTGACGGTGAGTTGTTGTTGTTGTTGTGGAACGAGATGGTGGTAGAACGCGATCCATGTGCGGGGTCCTTAACACGGTCAAGTCGCTCAGCTTCAAGAGTTCGGGTACGGTATCACGTGGTTCATTAAGCTTTCTGGATCGCTATGCATGTATTGCTATGTTTTTCTTACAGAATGCTATTGTTGCCGTCACTCATGGCCCATCAAGGACCCTATCAAAGTGCCACAGAAACCGAAAGACCAGCCAAGCAACCCTGCCAAGGAAGACCCGGTCCTCCAGCAGCTTCGCTGAACGGCTTAGAATGACCCGTGACGCGAACGCTCACGTTGCAGATGTGTTCGCTTGTGCTTGGAGCTTCCAGAGCACTTCCCAAAACTAGCCTGGCAGCCAGACCCGCAATAGTCGTTCGTAGTACCACAGTATCCAGCCGGTGAACAGCACATCCCAGCAGCGCAAGATTGGCCTCCATTACTTCCACAAGTGTCGATAGATCCGCCGCTAGTGGCCGCCTTTGCCTGAGAAGCATACGCAGCTGGTGCAGCTGAAGCGGCAGGAGCATTGGCGGACTGGGGTTCATCCATGGGGGCGGGAGGAATTATAGCGTCTGAGAGCGGAGCGAACCCCATAGGTGTGTTTTCACCATATCCTGGTGGACCATCAAAGATACCGGCCTTGCAGTGCTCCTCCCGGACGAAGGTGCAATAGTCTTCCAATTTCTTACAGTTTCTATGGCCTGTAGGCCCAGCGTTGGCATAGCATGCTGTAGTTTGTTGACCACAATCCGCAGAGGCCTATAATACAAGTCAGCCGGAAATCGCATAGCCGTAAGATCATAATCTGTGAACGTACAGCGAAGCAGCCAGCCTGATCATGGTAAGCGGCAAGCTTGTGACCGCAGAAATTGTTGTTTTGGAATTCGCATTCTGCCGGCTTGGCACCAATTGTTTGAACCTGCGTGTCACGTTCTTCAACCCTACGCTTGGAGCTGCCGGTATACGTTGGAGGACTGAACGAAGGGAAAGGGAGTTTCAACGGCGTGGTGTAGATGTCATATGTCATCGCAGGCTTGCTCATATCGACGTAGCCCGGGATCGAGACGGTGTCTTTAGGGACCGAGGAGCCGCTCGATTCTAAGAAAACTTGCGCGCATCCGACGTAGAATTGAGGATAGTTGTATTGGTGAGCCTCGTGCAATGACAGTAATTCTGGTCGTACCAGATAGTATCCTCCGGCCAGGTCACTTGGGATGGTGACGGTAAAGTGACCGTACTTGTTGATGTATTTCTCCGTGCACCACTGGTTGGTTGAGGAATCATAGTCTTCTTCGAAAATCTTGAACCATCCGTCTCCAACAGCTTGATCCGTGGTAGGGTCGTTGACTTTCTTCATGTACACAGCGCATGGGCCCTTGTGGCTTTGATCAATGCCACCAGCTACAGTACCGTCGGGCCAGAAATGATACTCAAACGTCACCTTCGATCCTGCAGGGACGGGACAAGCCATCGCTACACCATTCTGGCCATGTACACCTGTAGTATCAGTCAGCAATCACGCTCTGAGAGCCCACTAGTACGCAAGCATGAAACCAAGGTGGGGGTTATCAAGTGTAGAGTGCAAGTACAAAACTGGATAGTAGCAGCAGGACCAATACACATGACGTCGAACCAATACCAAGAACATTAGGGGAGAACATACCGCAGGCCATATCATTACTAGTAATAACCTTGATTGGGGCGGTAGCATCCGTTTGGTTGTTGCTCATACGCACACAGGTTCCATTTCCCATGTTGGCCCCATCCACATAGAGATTAGTGAAGAGAGTGTGAGAGCTTGCAAGCTGAGCAACCGCGGCGGCCAACACCACCCCTTTAACGTTGAAGAAATGCATGTTTGCCTTGAGAAAGATGCGATTTTCACCGGAGTTGTTGAGGGATAACTCGGTCAACGAGCAATGATTTTTGGGGTGTAAAGTTTCGTAATCTTAAAGAGTGTTTCGGTTGAAGGAATGTACGAGATCACTGATCTCAGAAGGATTGAATGAATGAATGTGTGCTGTTGTTGGCTGAAACTTGTTTCTTCTGTTGTGATTGTAACTTTGAGAGTTGGGAGGTTGACAGAATTGGGGGGTTTGTTGACAAAGTTTTAAAGCTGGGCAGGAAGCAACAAGCTAACGAACGTGAATCCTTCAAGGAAAACCAAATGAATGTAGCGGACCGGGTGCCGAAGATGTGTTGAGGTCGAGGTGAGGAAAAACAAAAACAAAAACGAAAGGGGAGAGGCTTGGGGGGTAGATGAATGAAATACGGAGTACGAGTACCTTTCCGGGGTGAACGGGTGACGGAGATTCAGATTACAGGGGTGAGGGGTAGAATTGCGGATTCACCAACGGTTGCGGGGGGCATCAGAAGCTCAAACACACGTGACACCAGTCATCATCATAGTGGCACTGCAACATGTGCCTGTGTCCTGGTTCCCACCAGGATATTCCCTGTAGCATACCACGCTACAAGGAGATGCTTCAGATCCCGTTCAAGGATCGAATAACCAAGATGACGTGTGACTGGTTTGCTTGCAGATGCGCGGCGACGACGACCTAAAAGGATGATGATTGAAACGAATCCTGTACTACAATATACTCTACTACCACCGTACTGTGTACTAGTGAACTCCTTCAACCCCCTTCCAAGTTCCAACCCTAGCTACCATACCAATACCACCCGTACATTTTTGGATACAGTACCTCCCTTGTAGGCTTGTAGCCAAACACACCGGAGTGGTCAAAACGTCGACGAGTTTCGTATACTGTATTTTATAAGTACCCCCGTTACCTGTACCACCGCCCTCTGGCTTAAATGTACACCCACCCAACCCCTCCGCCTACATATGTACACCCCGCCCTCAGGAACCTGAACAATTCCATTGCCGCATCACTGAGTTACACATCAAACTTTTTGGTGTGACAGTCTGAGAGCCTACATACTCTATGAGCTTCGAGCAATCTTTCATCGCTGAGTTTGCAAAGCACGAAAAACTGTAAATTCTGCTCTGGTTTCAAAAGAGCTTCAATTACACTGTTCCGGCATCTCTTTCGTCACATATGAAACGCTGCACACAAGCCTGTACAGTCCGTTTGGATGGAGGGGAATGTGACAGCACCTCTACCTCGCTGTCGTTTCACCCCTTGCTCTTGAAATCAGGGGGTTTTCACGTTCTCATAGAGCTTCTTCAAAATGGAAGGTGAAGTCAAGGACATGTCAATGAGAATGACGACGGCGGCGGCGACGGCGACGGCGAGTGTCAGAGGGAAGGTCGTTGTTCATTATGCCTCGACTAACTGAATTTGGGTTGGTTGAAAGATTCATAAAGAAGTTGCTCGGGGCTGATATGTAGGCCCTCAATTTGCCCCATAAATTTGGTGTGTGATTGAGTGATGCATGATGGAAATGTTCAGATTCCCCAGGGGGGTGTACGGGTAACGGGTCCCATTACATAAGGTCGTGATGCGCTTTATATACAGATATATATTAATGGCTGTTTATATACACAGTGCTACAGTTCCTAGCAACAAGATCATAGACGAGAGACCGGAAGGATTTGTTCTGTGTTGGCCCGCCTTCAATGCTTGTGTACTAGTCACTGATGCTGATGCTGCTGTGGTGCTACTCGAGGGTCCGAACCCTGACAAAATGACGTTACCGAGTCCACCCAATCCACTACTACTATTGACTGGGGGCTCAACAGCGTTTGTTGTTAGAGTTGACATGCCGGACGACGTAAGGCTGGCTAGGACATTAGAACTTTGGACATTGGGAGTAGTACCGTTCTGTTTATCAGTAGAGGATTGCTTTGAGTCAGTTGTGACGGGGCCAGGCATAGCTCCGAAAGTGCTTGTCCCCACAACCAATCGCCCTGAAGGATTGAGCGATACTGGAGTGCCCGAAAGATGTATTCCAGGAGACCCTGGCAACAGCGTAGTGCCAGCTATGGAGAACCCAGTGGGATTCGCGGTGATTACATGATGAACAATCGAGCCAGAGGAGCCAGCGGAAGCCTGGATGAGCGGGCCAATGCCGCCAGTGTACGTCTGGCTCCCAATCACCAATCCTCCGCTTCCTAGAGATATTGGGGTCCCTGAGATAGTAAGAGCTGGTGCTCCCATCGACAGCGTTTCTCCGTCAACCAAATTCACACCACTCCCACCCGAAGTGGTATGTCCGTCGAGCGACGGACCTGTTGTCGAGCTGTGACCAGCACCCGCAACAAGGGCAATGACTTCGGGTCCAAGAGTCTGCGCTCCAGTTACGATCCCGTCTATACCCTGAGAAACAGGGTTACCTGAGCCGGCAATAGCAGGCGATGCTGCGACTAACGTCGTACTACCAGATAATACTCCACCCGCTAGGGACGACATTGGAGAAGGACTAGCAGCCGCGGGCGTCTTAATGTTCGACGTTCCTACTGGGTAGAAAACACCCTGAGCAGCTTGCGTTGGGCTTTCCACGGCGACGGAAGGATCTTTCGAAGCAACTTGGTAAGAGTTCGATGATTGTGAGACACTACCGCCAGTTGAGATGGAGTCGGTTGGGGCTGTTGGGCCCACAGCCAGAATCAATCCGCCAACAGCAATGGTACTAGTTTCGGACCCTAAGCCAGGCCCTACGCTCTCCGGGGTACTAAGACTTTTCGATATTGACATTGTCGGGTCATGTGAAGATTGCAAGGACTCCACTGCCGATTGGGGACCCGCTAGACCACCTATGGCAAGACTAACGCTGCCAACGACAATGGTACTTACTTCAGAAGTCAAGGGCTCGGCTTGACTTCCTACAACATGAGATGGATCGTTTAATTTTGTTGACAGACTTCCAATTGCTGTTGTAAATGCTGGTTGAGTTGAGTATGTACTAGGAACATCGGTTAGATCAGTGTTGGCAATGGAGGCTGCTGGTTGCTGAGAGTCTATATTTGTAGACACTGGGGGATCTGTTCTGGCTAAGGAATTTGTCGATTGATGTGGAAGTGGGCCGGTTGTTGTTTCGAGGCCTGGATTACCTGCAATAGTAGACGAAATTGGTGTTTGAGCTGGATCATTGCTCTGACTTAGCTCTGAAGGCTGTTTAGATTTCTGGAGAGAAGCCGGATCTTGAGAAGAGGCCAAATATGGTGTGCCGGAAGGCTCAACACTATGGGTAGATTCTGCCTTTGCCGCTGATGTGGTATATTGTGTACTAGAAGCTACAGGTAATGGCATTGAGCTAGGACTTGGCGGCGTTGGTTCGGCTTTGGCGCTCTCGGTGGTAGTCCCAGGGGTCAAGGCCGCGACTGGGGTTAGCGCTCTTGGGGGGTCTTTTCCCTCAAAGATATCAACCACGCAGCCCCCCCATGTGGGATCTAAGCTCACAATTTCCGGAGGTGGGGAAATCATTGGCTTGTAGCCTTCACCAAGGAACGATATCGGCGGATAGTATGCGCCGTGCTTCCAATAGGATCCTCCAGGTGACAATGACGCTGGTTGACACAACAAGTCTACGATGTTTAATTTCTCAGGAAAGCCTGCAACCACAGATGATAGATGTTCAGTTGCGACTGCAATTGTGACCGAAGTATGTGTCGAACCTCTTATCCCGCAATCATCAACTGCACTGACTGTAGGGAAAAGGAGATAGACAGAAGGAGAGATGCTAGAAGTTGTTAGCAGGGGACACTTCGATGGCAATAAGCTTAACATACAAAGTATATCCATTCGACACAGTGCGGCCCTCACTGCCCTCGGTCGAGTTGGGGTGAAGACGCTTGATCAGACCAGGTGAGCGAGTTGTTTGTGATGCGATTGTGGTTGTGTTCTCGAGACATGCTGTATTCATTGAGGATATCGGCCAGTATAGGACATTTGCAGTTGGAAAGTAAATGCTGCATGTTCCACAACTACCTTGACAATAGTCTGAATTCGTAGCGCCGTAAGTCTTGCCAGGATTGTTGTCGATCGGGCCAAAGTCTTTTCCCGGCGCAATCTCTTGGGTGATAGTGGCATACGGAGTGGTTGGTCCCGTTACGGTAAACAGTTTTTCAGGCACGTACATGTCGTTTTTATCCCTGAGAGTCACAGTAGTTGTAATGGTTGCAGAAATAGGCTCCAGCCGTGTCACATAGGTTATTAGGTTGAGAGTTGCACCTAATAAGGAGTGGGTTGAGGGCCGCACAGACGCAGGACAACCGGCTGGTAAAGAAGGTGACGTTGTAGACAAATTATTACTCCCCAATATGCTTGATCGGCTGGTCGATACAGGATGAGGATCGCCAATTAACAGTCCAGAAGAAGTACTGGAAGCACTGAGAGCACTGGAAGCCGCACTGGACGAAACTGTACCTAAATAAGACGGAAAAGAAACAACCCCTAATGATTCCGAAGCGTTCACGGACGATGAGTTTGCGACCACGCAGTCGACACGCAGAGCAAATACGCCTTGGTTGTTTGATGCAAGGCCATCGTTACCGCTATCAATGACGGTTCTCATGCAGACATTCGCCTTATCCAACAATCCCGCACTGGTACTGAATACGCCGTTATCACAATCAAACCCAGTAAACTGGGTTAGAGAACAACCATCAAATGCGTGCGGATCCGAGTTCTGAAGGCTTATGCTCCTAAACTTGGCGTCCCAGAGATAGCAGCAGCTGACATATCCGTGCAGAATTGGGTTCGCGATGGGGTCGTTTGGTACAGAGGCCACAGAAGGGAACTCGCTGCATCGGCCCTGTGGGATGACCACATGGGTGGGAGTGATTACCCCTCCGTCACAACCGACACCACCAAAGGCGGTGACATTGAGACGCGCTTTTGACGACGAAGAGGCCAAAGATGCTGTACTAGTCGAGGATGAGTTCGAGTTTGCTAACGCTTGGGAGATCAGGATTGGTGATATAATGAGCAAGTGCAGAGTTTTCCAAATCCTGACGTCGGCAGTCGGCAAATGAGTACGCATGGGTGGATATCGATAGATCTCAATCACAGGGGTCGTAAAATTGCTTGAAGCAATATGTAGAACAAAACTATGGAAGATAGTTGAGGAAGCAAGAGGGGACTTTTAGGGATTTAAGAAGTTGCAAGCACTCCACAATAGCATAACAGCATCAGGAAAGCAGTGCGTTTGGCTGGACCTTTGACTTGGGTGGACAGTAGGGTGAGGCTGAAGTATACCTTACCTAGTTACCTTTTATCGCTAGCTGAAACGCAGCTATCCACCACGACTCCACGAGGGCAAAGATGAGGATTCGCTTTGCATGTAGACTACTACAGGATCCCAAGCAAATCACACACAGCCATGGCTAGTTGCAGGGTTGGCATAAATTGTTGATAGCTTGGGGAAACATGTATTCCGTAAGCGCTGATTACTTTCGCACAGAGGAGCGTGAACCTGGTCACGAACGGGTTCGTGAAGATACTCGATTTGTCTGGGAGATCCAATGTCGCAATAACACCCAGCTAGTGGCCATAAGGTACAGTAGAGATTCCAGGCTCGATCCTTATGCAGGGCGCAAACACCAATACAATAAGGTAAGTAGGGTATTTGATACTGGACTTGATAGTAATACGCCGAAGGATCTGAACCCTAGGCGGATGAGGAACAAGGTCAAATCAAAAAGATTTTCACTAACCCAGCATCATTTCCTTCGACAGTATGCCCCAAGATCTAGACAGGCAGGAACCTCTCATATCGATAGCCTTCCTGTATAGATGAACGAGTCGTAAGATGTGGGTGGGCTTTTTCAGCGGTTCGACATATCTAAAAATGGATTCGGCGCTTTGCAGTAACCGCTTCCGTAACCGACTCGTGGAAACCTCTAAGGCTCTAACCCACCACGTGACCACCAATAAATGCCCTGCATGCTACGGAATACAGCCTACTGCGTACCCCAATTGGCTGACTGCTGAAGTGTGTAGAGACCTTGCAGTAAGGAGACTTTGCCTTTGATCTTCAGTCCTTCTCAATCTAAGGGATTTTCAAAATATGGGCCTCCTCACGACACTTGCAGCTTGCTCCCTGAACCAATGGGTTGGTCCAGATATGTCGTACCCAACCAAGTCAAGCTGATGCTCCTTTAGGCTCTCGATTTCGAAGGAAACGCTGAACGGATTATTGAGAGCATCGGAGTAGCTAAGTGTAAGAACGCAACGCTCAGAGTTGGACCGGAGCTTGAGATAACCGGCTATGGATGTCTCGAGTATGTAGAATTCGGAACCTAATCGTACATCGCTGGAAGTTATAGCGACATAGCTAAACTTGAACTGTTCTAGTCATTTCCTTGAATCAGACATTTACTTGCACAGCTGGTTCGTAAACCTCTTGCTAGGCTACTGTTCATATTTGAAATGATTGCTATAGGGAGATGCTGGCGCGAATCATCGATCATGAGGATTGTCAAGGCATCATATTAGATATTGGTATAGTCTTCTAGTTTGCGGCACATCATTCTCCTTTTCTAATTTCCTACTTCAAGGAATGCCGGTCCGGCACAGAAACGTGAGGCATGACATATACTATTCTTGGAACTGAGACTATTAGGACTGACCATGAGTCCAGATACAACTGCCGCGTGCTTGTGCTAAACCGAAAGATTCTTTTGATCAGGCCAAAAATGAGTCTGGCCAATGATGGCAACTATCGTGAGATGAGGTATTTCACACCATGGTTGCGGAGCCGCTACGTCGAGGTGACATAATCTGCAGAGAAAGGACTGACTGGATTTCATATGCTTATGTCAATTCTAGGACTACTATCTCGAAAATATCGTGGGCGAGATCACAGGGCAGTCGAAGGTTCCGTTTGGAGATGCAGTGATCAGCACACTGGACACTTGCATTGGAGCAGAGACGTGTGAAGAGGTGGGAATTAATTGCCTCAATCTACACTTCCTGGATCTCTGTTAAACTAAGATTGGTGAAGCTTTTTACTCCTAACCCTCCGCACGCTCAGGTATGCGCTGTGACGAGTCATCGTCTGCCAAGCTGCAAACTTACAGCTCCTTAGATGGGTCTGAACGGGGTAGAGATCTTCACCAACTCTAGCGGTTCCCATCATGAGCTACGAAAATTGAATACACGGATTCAACTGATTGTAGAAGCGACGCGCAAAGCCGGAGGCGGTAAGTGGTCAATCCTTCAGCATTTATGAGTACGTGCTGAGAAGGACAAGTATATCTGTACGCGAATCAACAAGGCTGTGATGGGGATCGTCTTTATGTTTGTACTCTTTGTCCTTGACTACCAGTTAACTTGGGCTGATCATACCCAGTACGATGGCTGTGCGATGATAATTGTTAATGGCAAAGTTGTGGCTCAAGGTTCACAGTTTTCTATGAACGATGTCGAGGTATACTTGTATCTTATTTTAATTTACAGTTCCTAATATTCCCAGGTGGTGACAGCAACTGTCGATATAGAAGACGTTAGGAGCTTTCGGTGCTCGCCAAGTCGGGGTCTTCAGGCAACTCAAACTGAAGCTTATTACCGAGTCGAGGCAGATATACGTCTTGCAAAGAAAGGTCAGGACTTGGACCCACGCGTTGGGCCCTCCGAGGAAATCGATGTCCGCATTCATTCCCCAGAAGAAGAGATTGCCTTGTCGCCGGCAATATGGCTCTGGGACTATCTGTAAGGCTTGTTCCCTGGGTTCATTCTAAAACACTTATCACAAGGACAGGCGAAGATGCGGAGGCGTATGCGGTTTCTTTCTTGCCTTGAGTGGCGGTATAGACTCTTGTGCAACGGCTACTATTGTATTCTCAATGTGCAGATTAGTCCATCACGCTATGGTTGTTGACAAGAATGAGCAAGTCCTCAAGGACGCCCGGAGACTTTGTGCAAAAGACTCAGCTTGGCTACCTGAATCACCGCAAGAACTTTGCAGTCACCTTCTCCATACGTGAGTATGGGCTGTCAATTGAGAAATTCTTAACTGATACATGGCCAGCGCCTTTATGGGTACTACCAACTCTAGCAAGGAGACACGGCAAAGAGCGAAGGAGCTTGCTGAGGCAATTGGAGCTTACCACACTGACCTGAACATTGACAGCGTGGTCACGGCGTTGACATCGCTCTTTCAGTACGTAACAGGCTTCATGCCTAGATTCAAGGTCCACGGTGGAACTGGTGCAGAAAATCTTGGTAAGCATATTTTCGGAGTGCATACCTAAAATAGACCTAATTCTGAGTTTTGGGACGTGTTTTCGGAGTACATACTTTGCAAACATTCTGGAAACATGTTTCATACCTTATGAATCTATTCTAAATATGCAATGCTAACTCCGGAATCTTGCAGCACTTCAAAACATCCAAGCAAGACTGCGCATGATTACTGGTGAGTTTTGCCTGACTAAAGCGTGAAAAGTTACGAGAGCAAGAAATAAAGGAGTCGTAGCTTATATGTTTGCCCAATTATTACCTACCGGTATGCTACAATTAGTTTCGAGAATAGAGGTAGAGCTCACATTTATGCCAGTGCGAAAGCGTCCAGGTGGAGGTGGCTTGCTTGTTCTAGGTTCAGCAAATGTCGATGAGGTCAGCTAGACCCTTCGTAACCAATATGTGTTAAGATGGAAAGCTAACATCGAAAAGAGTCTTCGGGGCTATCTGGTAAGCTCTTGGCTGTATTTCTTCACCAAATCTCTTATTTGCAACCCTAATCCGTCGGTAGACGAAATACGACTGCTCAAGCGCCGATCTCAACCCCGTAAGTCGTCCATCCCAACTCCCCAAACCTACATTCCTAACCCTAACGCCCCCCCTTAAGATCGGCGGCATCTCCAAAACCGACCTCAAATCTTTCATCGCCCACGCCGAAAAAACCTTCTCCCTCCCCATTCTCACCTCCTTCCTCACCGCCACCCCAACCGCCGAATTGGAGCCCATCACGGCCTCCTACACCCAATCCGACGAAACAGACATGGGCATGACCTACGCCGAACTCAGCATCTTCGGCCGCCTGCGCAAAGTCGACAAATGCGGGCCTTGGGGCATGTTTGAAAAACTCCTGCACATGTGGAATCATCTAAGCCCGAGAGAGGTGTACGAGAAAACGCGGAAGTTTTGCTACTACTATGCAATTAACCGGCATAAGATGACGGTGCTGACGCCGAGTCTGCATCTGGAGCAGTATGGGACGGATGATAATCGGTTTGATCTGCGGCCGTTTCTGTATCCGGGGTTTGACTGGCCTTACAACAAGATGATGAGGACGGTGGAGAAGTGGGAAGGGAGGGAGAAGGGGGCCAAGGAAGATTAGATTGGCCGTGTCTATTTATGAAGAGGGAGGTCAATATCCATCTTCTCCTCAACGGCGCTTTGACGATGCAGAACAATTCTCTATTAAAGCGTGATCTTAGCTTCCTTTCGAGACCTGCGTAGTTGTACAAGACGACGACGACAGCCGAGAAATCAAAACCCAGAGATTTGCCCAACCCCATCCAAAAACGAGGTCGAATCCAAAAGACCACCGAACCAAATCTTCAACGCG